>ENA-ORTP01000055-ORTP01000055.1-human-gut-metagenome-genome-assembly--contig:-NODE-55-length-135741-cov-9.613947_pt1 | contig 135741 bp, 146 predicted proteins | sample MGYA00241913_ERZ509190 | MGnify/ENA primary metagenome ERZ509190 (study PRJEB26280, sample SAMEA2338839) | human gut metagenome | biome: human gut; feature: human-associated habitat; material: faeces...
AATCGGAATAAACTCTGCCGGAGAAATTGCGCCTAATTCCGGATGATTCCATCTGGCCAGCGCTTCTGCTCCGACAAATTTATGGTTGCTGCAATCAAACTGCGGCTGAAACCACACTTCGATTTCCCCATGGGCCATGGCCAGCCGCAAATGCTGACGGATCTCCTGTTCTCTCACCTGCTGTTCCCACATTTTTTTACTGTAGAAGGCAATCTGACTTCCGTTCAGTTTCTTTACGCTCTTTTGCGCCACATTGGCACAGTCCAGCATATGGCTGATCTTCGGCTCTTTTTTTTCTTCCTCTTTTACCAGATAAACGCCGATGACGATTTCTATATCATATCCCTTTTCTCTTTCTCTGAGAAAACCTTCCACTGACGCGGTACGTTTTCTGATCCGTTCATATAGCTCTTCTTCCTGCTCATAATGGCTGAGTACGATCATGTTATCTGCGGATACCCTGCCGATAATTTCGTCCTCGCCCAGATCATTTTTTATGGCTTCCGCCCAGTGCCGGATAAGATGGTCTCCTACCTCATAACCAAACTCATCATTGATAAACTTGAATCTTTTAATATCACAATAGGACAGCGCATATTTTTTCCCGGATTCTTCTCTGATCAGACGGGATGCCTGCATTTTAAACGCCTCAAAATTCAGACACCCGGTCAGGCTGTCTATATAATGGAGTTTTTCATTTTGTTTTGACAGATGATTATTCTGCTGTTCAATCTGCTCAATGATTTTCCTTTGTCTGGTGAACAGACGGATCGCACTTCTGACCCTGTGTTTTATAATCTGTGGTTCTGTGCTCATCTTGATGAAATCAAAAATATCATCTTCATAGAGGGCATTAAACTTTTCCTGTGCATCCTCTTCCAGAATGCTGATGATGGGAACGATTTTATTCCACTGATGCTGATGAACATAGAAAAGAATACTGCAACTGTCTTCTTTTTGTAAAGAAATGTTCAGAAGAATCAGGGAAATGTTCTCCCCCTCCTTTTCCATCATTTCTATCGTTTGTTCACTATTTACCGTCTCCCGGATCTGAAATTCATCCTCCAGAATCCCTTGCAAAATGGCACGGTTAGAACAGGAGGCATCTGCCAGTACTATGATCTTTTTCTGCTTGTGCTTCACCATGTCAAAAACCTTTCTCATTCACATTAAAGAGTTTCTTCTGGTTTTTATTATCCTATTCTTTACTTTCTTTGTCAATAAAATACATTTGCCTTTCCATGCGGAATTTTTGTTTCTCGCAGAATTTTTCAAGTTTCCCTTGACAGAGATTCTCCGAATACTATATTTTATTTCAGAGAGTCCTCATTATACGGACTACGGTGTAAAACATTTTCTTATCATCCAGGAGGAATATTATGGATTATTTACTTTTGCTGATCGGCTTCGTTTTGCTGATCAAAGGAGCTGATTTTTTTGTCGATGGCTCTTCTTCTATTGCAAGATTACTGAAGATTCCCTCCATCATCATCGGTCTGACTCTTGTTTCCATGGGAACCAGCGCTCCGGAAGCCGCCGTCAGCATCACAGCCGGAATGAACGGCAATAACGGGATGTCTCTGGGCAACATCATCGGTTCCAATATTTTTAACCTGCTGGCGGTCGTAGGCTGCGCGGCGATCATCCGTCCCATTGCCTCTCCAGCTTCCATTTTAAAACGGGATCTGTGGTGGAACCTTGGCACTTCCATCCTTCTTTTCCTTTTTATCATGAATAAGAACCTCTCCCGTCTGGAAGGTTTGCTCTTATGCATCGGTCTGGTGATCTACATGGTGACCATCGTCCGTAAGGCCATGAGCGAACGGATAGAAGAAGTCAGCGAAAAACTGCTGCCGCTGCCGACCAGCCTGTTTTTCATTGCCGGCGGTCTTTTTTCCATCATTGTCGGCGCGCGACTGGTGGTAAACAGCGCCAGCACCATTGCCAAATCCTTTGGCATGAGCGACGCTCTGGTCGGTCTGACGATCGTGGCCATCGGAACTTCCCTGCCGGAACTGATCACCTCCGTGGTGGCAGCCAGAAAAGGCGATTCCGGCATTGCTCTGGGAAACGTAGTTGGAAGCTGTCTGTTTAATATTTTATTTATTCTCGGCCTGACCTCCATGCTCACGCCGATTCCTGTCACCAGTGAACTGATCATCGATGGGGTCATTCTGATTTTGATGAGCGCCCTCATTCTGATTTTTGCCAGAACACAGAAGATCACCAACCGCTGTGAAGGAATCGTCTGTCTGGCCTGTTATGTCATTTATACTGCGTACATCATCATCCGTTAACCAGAGTGCACAGAGAAACCGGCCGTCAGCATATCGTCTGCCCGTTTCCCTGTGCCTTTTTTTGTTCTGCTTTATCAATATGCAAATTTACAGAACTGTTTTCACTTTTATCTGAGGATTAATTATTATGAGAAAAGATTTTACTACCAGAAGCATTGTCAGTGGTCTGCTCATTTTTGCTCTGCCCTACATGCTTTCCTGTTTTCTGCAAACATTTTATGGTATGGCCGATTTATTTGTAACCGGACAATTTAATGGCGCCGACGCCATCTCTGCGGTTTCCATCGGCAGTCAGGTAATGCACATGCTCACCGTGATGATTGTCGGTCTTGCCATGGGCTCCACGGTACTGATCAGTCAGGCCGTAGGAAAAAAAGAGGAGAAAAAGATCCGTCAAGCCATCGGCAATACCGTCGTTCTTTTTTCTCTGCTCGCCCTGCTTCTCACCATCCTTCTTCTGCTTTCCGTCGATGGCATTCTTTTTCTGCTTTCTACACCCCCGGAAGCTGTGGCGGAGACACGAACCTATCTGCGCATCTGTTTCATGGGAATTCCTCTGATTGTCGCCTATAATATCATCAGCTGCGTTTTTCGTGGCATCGGTGATTCCAGAAGCCCGCTCTTTTTCATCCTTATTGCCTGTGTGTTTAACATTGCCCTGGATTTTCTGCTGGTAGGAGGGCTTCATCTGGGGGCAGCCGGCGCCGCTCTTGCCACGGTGATTTCTCAGGGCGTCAGCGTTGTCTGCGCCTTTTACCAGATACGCCGGCATGACCTTTTGCCTCTTTCTTTTCACAAAGAAGATTTTCGTCCTTGCAAATCGGCGATTGCCTCTTTGTTAAAAATCGGCATTCCGGTCACCTGTCAGGATGGATTTATTCAGATTTCCTTCCTGTTTATTACGGCCATTGCCAACAGCAGGGGCGTGGTGGCCGCAGCCAGTGTAGGTATCGTGGAAAAAATCATCAGCTTTCTTTTTCTCGTTCCTTCCGCCATGCTTTCTTCCATCTCTGCCATCGCCGCACAGAATGTCGGCGCGGGCAAACCGGAGCGGGCAAAGAAAACTCTTGGTTGCGGGCTGACCATCGCCGTTTCTTTCGGACTGCTGGTCAGTATTCTTTTTCAGTTTATTTCTCCGTATATTCTGGGCATTTTCACCCATAATGCCGAAGTAATCACCATGGGAACACAATATCTGCGGGCCTATGTTCTGGATTGTACCACGGCAGCTGTTCATTTTTGTTTCAGCGGCTTCTTCTGTGCCTACGGTCGTTCCCTGCTCTCTTTTATCCAGAACTTCCTTTCCATTGTCCTTGTCCGCATTCCCGGCGCATGGCTGGCCGCCGTTTATTTTCCTGCCACCCTTTATCCCATGGGGCTGGCCGCTCCCCTCGGCTCGTTGCTTTCCGCTCTGCTCTGCGTAGGCATCTACTTTCACGAAAAATGGGAATAACCTGCGACGTCCGCCAGCTTTACCAAAGCTATATTTCCCAGCAAAAAAAATCAGCCTGAAACACAGAACGGATTTTTCCTTCTGCGTTTTTGGCTGACTTTTTCTTTTTTGCAACAATATGCGATTTTACAACAATATGTTATTTACTGGGCTGCCTGTCCATCCTGATCAAAAGGATCTTTATTCGGAGGCAACACAATATTCAGAATCATGGCCACAATGGCTGCCGGAACAATACCGGAACCACCGAAGATCAACTGCAGATAATATGGCAGTGCATTGGTTGCCGCCGCAGTGGCTCCAATACCGTAACCCAGACCCAGGGCAACAGAAACGATCGTCACTTCTCTTGTGCCAATTGGCTGTTTGGTAATCAACTGAATACCGGAAACAACGATGGAGGCAAACATCATCACCGCAGCTCCTCCCAGTACAGACTGCGGCATAATGGAAATCACCGCTGCCAGTTTTGGACAAAATCCGCAAAGAACCAGAAATACTGCGCCAACGGATAAAGCGGAACGGTTAACTACCTTTGTCATGGTAACCAGACCTACATTCTGACTGAACGAAGTATTTGGCAAAACGCCCATTAAGGCTGCCAGCGCCGATCCGACGCCATCACAGATTACCCCGCCGGATAACTCTGTATCCGTTGCTTCTCTGTCCATACCTCCCTCAATTACACCGGAAATATCTCCCACCGTTTCCACCGCTGTCACAATGAACATGATGATAATCGGGAAGATCGCTTCCGGACGAAATACCAGCTTAATTTCGGATAATTCGCCAAACCCAACGAAGCTTGGCAGAGCAAACCATGCCGCGTCTTTTACCTGTGCAAAATTAACGACCCATGCATAGGTATATTCCACACCTTCTGCATTGATGCCGGTATTTGGCAGGGTCAGCGTCATGATGATAGCTACCGCATACCCGACGATGATACCGAACAGAACTGACGCTGCGCTGATCATCCCTTTGGCGTTAAAGCAATGTTTAAAAATCAAAATGGTCAGTAAAACGATACCGCCCAGCAGCAGATTATAAAAAGAACCGTAATCTGCCACGCCATTTCCCCCGCAGAGATAGTTGATTCCCACACTGATCAGAGAAAGACCGATGGCCATAACCACGCTTCCAGTGACAACCGGCGGGAAAAATTTCCGCAAAGGTTTTAAAAATGCACCGAGCACACCTTCAAATAATCCGCCGATCAAAGAGGCGCCCATAATCGCTCCATAACTGAGAACACCGCCGCCCAAAGTCGATACAATGCTCTGGAAAACACCCAGAAAACCGGAACTGGTTCCCATGATGATCGGCACTTTACCACCGCACGGACCAATGGAAAAAAGCTGGATCAGCGTGACAACACCGGCAATGATCATGGCATTTTGCAGTAAAGCCGTACGAAGCTCCGCATAACCGGCATCCACCGTCAGACCACAGGCTCCGGTAACAATGAGAATCGGTGTCAGATTTCCCACGAACATGGCCATCACATGCTGTAAGCCCAGCGGGATAGCTTTTTTCATTGGGAGCTTTCCGTAAAATTCATACGGGGAACCATTCTGTACATTATCCTGTTTTTTCATTTTCTCTCCTTCTTTCGTTCATCGCTGGGGGATTTTCCCCATTTATGACTACGTGTAAGAAATTATAAAAATTACCCGGTAAGTATAACAAAGGCTTTATTTTCCGTCAAGGAATTTTCGAATATCTTCTTCCCGGGTTGCCCAACTGGTGGCCAGACGGATCACGGTGTGATTTTCATCGTACTTTTCCCAGAAACTGAACCTTGCTTTTTCTCCCATTTTCTCCATTTCTTCATTGTCCAGAAGGAGAAAGATCTGATTCGTCGGGGAATCCAGATAGAACCGATACCCCTTTTTCCGAAATCCTTCCTTGAGCAGTTCAGCCATGTCGATGGCATGGCGACTGATTTTTTCATAGAGACCATCGGTGAATAACGTATCAAACTGTATGCCCAGCAATCTTCCCTTCGCCAGCAGCGCCCCGTGCTGTTTGATTCTGGTCAGAAAATGTTTCGGCGCATTTTTATGCGTAAAGACCACTGCCTCTCCGCAAAGCGCTCCCACCTTTGTTCCTCCGATATAAAATACATCGCAAAGCGCCGCAATGTCTTTCAGCGTCACATCGGTGTGCCTGCTGGCCAGACCATAGCCAAGGCGGGCGCCGTCAAGATAGAGAGGAATCGCATAGTCCCGGCAGATTTCCGCCAGTTGTTCCAGCTCTTTTTTGCTGTATAACGTCCCATATTCTGTCGGATGAGAAATATAGACCATTCCCGGGAAAACCATATGTTCATGATTTTCATCTGCCCAGAACGTCTCCAGATATTCTTTCAGTGTTTCCGGAAGAATCTTTCCTTCCCTCTGGGAAACGTCAAGAACCTTATGTCCGGTATATTCGATGGCGCCGGCTTCATGCCCGTTGACATGACCGGTCCGGGCGGAGACAACCCCTTCATATTGCGCAAGCATGCTTCCAATCACCACAGCATTGGTCTGCGTACCCCCTACAAGAAAATAAATCTCCGCATCCGGACACTGGCAGGCTTCCCGGATCTTTTCTTTTGCCCGCTCACAGTACCGGTCACTGCCATATCCCGACAATTGTTCACGGTTGGTCTCCATCAGTTTTTCCAGAATCTTCTCATGGGCGCCTTCCGTATAATCACTCTCTAAAGAAAACATTTTTCTTCCTCCTGTTTCTCTCTCCTGGTTTCTTCGGTGCATCTTACTACACTGTTTATGATTATACTTCTCCGCAAAATACATGACAAGAACAAATTCTGTCTGCATCAGCTAAATTCTACCTGAAAAGAACAAACAACACGATTGCCTTTCGATTGTTTTTTCTTTATAATGAAAATAATAAAAAAATAACCCTTTTGTTTTTCTATGCATCAACAAAGATTACACAGGAGTTTTTATGAATACAGAGATTTTTAACACAGAATTAACCGAATACGTTGGCACTGCGGCCGGACATACCATAGGTATGGTCATTGCCAATGTGGACCCTACGGTCCGTGCTTTACTCCGGATTCCCGAACAGTATGCTTCGCTGGGTATCCTTACTTCCAGAATCGGGGCGGCTGCCCAGGCTTTTTCTGTAGATGAAGCGGCGAAAGCCGCCAATGTGGACTTGCTGATTTTTGAACTTCCAAGAGACACGGAAGGATATTCCGGTCACGGTAACCTCATCGTCCTTGGCGCTCAGGACGTTTCCGACGCGCGAAGAGCCGTGGAAATTGCCCTGACGGAAATCGATCAGCGTGCAGAATATATCTATATTAATGAAGTCGGGCATATGGAAATGCATGTGACCGCCCGCGCCGGCGCAGTTCTTCACCAGATTTTTCAGGCGCCTCTGGGAAAAGCCTTCGGCTTTATCTGCGCAGGGCCTGCCGGCATCAGCATCGTCGCCGCCGATACCGCCATAAAATCTGCCCCGGTCGAAATCGTCTGGTACGGCACGCCTTCCATTAATCTTTCCATGACCAACGAAGTGATCATCGGCGTCACCGGAGATTACGGCGCAGTCCGCAAGGCGGTTAACGAGGCTTACGAAAAAGCCAGCGCCCTGATTTCTGTCTACGGCAGTAAACCGGAATCTATTCTTCATTTTAAATAGACGGTTTCCCCTGGCACGCCAAAAGTCCGCTCTATTGCTTTCCCGCTTACTCTTGTCAAAAAGAAAAGGAAAGCGTATTCTAAATAGAGTATTCTAAAAAACAGTTTCACCAAACAACCAAGGAGGACACAATAATGAAAAAAGAAATCAACATTTTTGAACATGTGCAGGACATTTTGCAGGGAGTAAAATCCGGAGTGCTTTTAACCACCTGTTCCGAAGGCAAAGCAAATACCATGACCATTTCCTGGGGCGCGCTGGGGATCGAATGGGGAAAACCGGTTTTTACCACCTATGTACGTGAAAGTCGTTTTACCCGTGAAATTCTTGACCAGACCGGAGAATTTACCATTAATATCCCTTATGGCTCATACGATAAAAACATCCTTGCTTTTTGCGGCAGCAAGTCCGGACGGGATGTGGATAAAATAAAAGAACTGAACCTGACGCTGGAAGAAGGAGAATGCGTTGCTGCTCCGGCTATCCGTGAACTCCCGCTTACACTGGAGTGCTGCGTTGTCTATAAACAGCCACAGGACGTTGCTCTCCTCCCTGCCGAAGATCGGGAAAAATTTTATCCGTTAATACCTGACGACCATTCCCACACCTCCCGCCGCGACGCCCATATTGCTTATTACGGAGAGATTGTCCGGGCATATCTGGTAGAATAATGTTTATTCAGACCAGCCTTTGCCCTGCAGGTTCGCTCTATTTTATTTCCAGCGACATCCATTTTTCCCGGACAGCACGAAAATCCGCTTCCGTCTCCACCCATTTCGATTCGTCGCGCAAAAGGGCGGATGGATGATAGACCGCCGTCAGCCATACGCCTTTCCGCAGCAGGAACGTTCCATGCTCTCTGGTGATGCGGTAATTCGGTCTGATGATCCGCTGGGCGGCAATTCGTCCCAGACACACCATGATTTTCGGCCGCAGCAGCGCCGTTTCATATTTCAGATATTGGATGCAGGCTTCCTGTTCCTCTGGTTTCGGGTCACGGTTAGCCGGCGGATGACATTTGACAACATTCGTCAGATAAACCTCTTCTCTGGTCATGCCTGCGCTGTTTAATAACCGGTCAAAAACTTCTCCCGATCGTCCGGTAAAAGGAATCCCATCCCTGTCTTCCTTTTGTCCCGGCGCTTCCGCGATAAACATCAGAGGCGAATGGAGATTTCCTTTTCCCATGACCGCCCGGTTCCGGGTGCCCGCCAGCGGACATCGTCCGCAATGATCGACAAATTTTTTCAATTCTTCATACGTATACATTTGCTTTCTTTCCCCCTCATTTTTTATTGATTATCCCGCCTTCTTCCCTTTCTTACCATCTTTTTTGTCCGACAATCCGTTTCGAATTTTATCCTGACTGTCCCGGATTTTTTCTGACTCTCCCGGATTTTTTCCTGACCGTGCCAGCACATTTTCAGACTTATCCATAAACAACAAAAGACAGCCGCTTAAAAGAATCTGGTATGCGCAGACATACCCTTTCTTTTAAAGACGCTGTCTTTTATCTTACTGCCTTTTTTCATATTTTTCCGGAGATACTCCCATGATGTTTCCTGTAATTTTTCCGTTTATACAATAGGCATGATCTGTACCAACAGTATCCAGGACAGGCCATAATAGGTTACCACCGCCACCAGATCGTTGACTGTGGTAATCAGCGGGCCGGAAGCCACAGCCGGATCCACCTTGATCCGGTCAAAAAATAACGGAACCAGCGTTCCTACCAGACTGGAGATGATCATCGCCAGCCAGAGGGATACCGCTACGCAGCCGGAAATGAGGAAGGCGCTCTGCAGATCATATCCCTTAAAAGCGGTAATATAAAAACCAAGGAAAACCAGCGCCAGAACTCCCAGCAATACTCCGTTGGTAAATCCTACTTTCATCTCCTTGACCACCAGCGTCATTTTATCTCTGGCGCTCAGTTCTTCGTCCATTAACACACGGATGGTTACCGCCAGTGACTGCGTTCCTACATTCCCCGCCATATCCAGAATCAGTGACTGGAAACAGATGACAATGGGCAAAACCGCCACAACGCCCTCAAAAGCGCCCACCACGGTGGACACCGCCATACCCAGAAAAAGTAAAACAATCAGCCATGGCAGTCTCTTTTTCATACTTTCTCTGGTGGTCTCCTTCAGATCTTCCTCGGAAGTCAGACCGGCCAGTTTCGCATAATCCTCGCCCATCTCGTCATCCACGGCTTCGATGACATCCTGGGCAGTCAGGATTCCGATGATTTCTTTTTCCGCATTTAACACCGGGAGGGAATCTTCGGCGTAATCCTTGATTCGTTCAATACTGTCGGATATTTTTTCATGATCGAGCACATAAGGATAGGAATAGGCGATCAGATCGTCCAGGTCGTCGTTTTCTCTGGCAACGATCAGATCTTTAAGATCAATGGCTCCACAGAATTTTTCCTCTTCGTCCACCACATAAATGGTCGAAATATTGTCGTTTTCTCCTGCCTGTTTGATCAGAGAATGGGTCGCCTGACGAATGTTCAACGTTTTTTTAATCCAGACATAATTGGTGGTGATCAGACTTCCGATCTCATCATCTTCATAAGAACTGATCAGGCGAATATCCGCCTTAATCTCTTCGTCCAGAATCGGGCGAATCTTTTCTTTCGTGTCCTCATCCATCTCTTCCAGTAAATCTACCGCGTCATCGGAATCCATCTCATTGATCACTGCCGCCAGCTGCTCAATGCCCATCTCTTTAATGTATTCTTCCGGCTCGTCAATGAAAGACAGGATGTCCGACATCCACTCTGCGCCCAGCACATGATAAAGAGAGAGTCTTTCCTCTTTGTCTAATAATTCCAGACTCTGGGCAATATCATTTTCATGATAGTCCTGCAGCCGCTCGATCAGCTCGTCTTTGGATAATCCGCTTCGGATAATCGCCACAATCTCATCCACAAAAGTTGGTTCTTTTAAAATTTCTTTTTCCATATTAAGCCTCCATTCTCCCAAAAAAGGGCATAAAAAATCCACCGCAGTAAAATAACACTACACAAACGGTTCTTTGTTGTGATATTTTCCATAACGATGGAATAAGGCTTACAGACAGATTACAAAAGGATGCACTTACAGACGCCCAAACTGTGCAAGCAAGTCCCGTCCATCGTTACAGGTACTTCGACTCTGACTATCACAACCGTCCATATATCCATCCTCCTTTACACTCAAATTATGTTTACTATAACACATTCTATATTATTTGTAAATCTGTTCAAATCATATAGCATACGGCTTATCGTTCGCAGCTATAATATGCAGTACAAAATTTGTCTGTTTTTTTGAAGCATATTGCGGTTGCTTTCGCAGTCGCACCACTTTTGGAAGCAGAAGAGGAAGAAGAAGCAATACTCCAAAGAACTAAACGATGAAAAAAGCAAAATATTTCATAATTTTGTTTTTCTCCCTTATATTATCTATTCTCAATATCCAGATGGTTAAAAGAAAATATCTTTTGAATACCCTGATGTACTTCCAGGTAATCCTGTATAAGCGTTTTCAAAAAGTCCTCTCCTGCCGGTTCTAAATGATAATAAACTCTCGTGAGCCGTTTTCCTACCTGTTTCTTATAATCAGAAATGTATCCTTTTTCTGTTAAACGATATAATGCTGGATACAAAGCCCCTTCCGTAATGCTTATACTGTTTTCCGATTGTTTTTTTATTTTTTGCGATAACTCATATCCATAACAATCCTGACTCCGCACCAAAATTAGAATCAGCATTTCTATGGAGCCTTTTTTAAAAGAATTTCTGTTTCTCACATGTTTACTCCTGCCATTAATTTTTTGTTTTATTATAATACATACTTATTTTCTAAATCAACACCTATAATAAAGAGGTATTTTATAATTGACAATATAATCAATAAGCTGTTATATTATTTATACGAATATAGGTATTTCTGAGAAGGGAGATGATTCCATTGGGATTGGTCATTTTTGTTATTAATAATGCTCTATTTGTAACATGGTAAATTGTGCAATATATTTTTGAATACAAATAGGAGGAAGCATCATGAAAATTAAGAAGATTACATCATTATTTTTTGTTTTAACCTTTGCTCTTGCTCCTTTTTTTCTTCCCCACTACGTGCAGGCCGAACAGACTGTTACGCCTGAACAGGCCTACCAACAATTTTTATCGGAGAAAGTCAGTCAGAAAAAATATTTTCAGATTGTCAATATTGGAAATAAAAATACTCCTGTTTTAATCATTGGAAAAGGACAAAAAGACAAAAGTAAGAATAAGGTCTGCTTCCAAAATTGCAAAGTATATACATTTTCTAACGGACAAATCCAAAAAATGAAAGCTTTTAAAAATTATGGCGGACGTTTGATCAGCCTCAAAGAAAAAAACGGTAAATATTATTTAAGTAATGGACTTTCTGATGCCGCTGCGTTTTACACGATCAGAAAAGGGAAAGTCGTTACGCATGAATATTTTAACTGCCATAGCGCCAAGGACAGCGATCGGACAAGTGAATCCGTTTTTAAACGGAATGGAAAGGTGATAAAGAATCTGGGTTCCCTCAAGGCTGCAAAATATGAAAAACGCAGAGATTCTTATAAAACCATAGAATCTGCAATTAACTTTATACAAAACACTGACGCCAACAGAAATGCTATCACAAAATAATGGCTTGAAAAAATATGTGCCCCCGTCAGATCACGGGGGCTTGATGTTCTCTTACAGGCTCGCTCGGCTGCCGCGCCGAATTTTATTCTTTTTCATTCAATAATTTATTTACCCTTTCAACTGGAAATCTGTCTTCAATATCAATTATTTCAAACAAATTTAGTGGCAATTCTTTTTCATCAATTAGAGTAAGATATTCATTAACAGCTCTACGGTCAATCATAATTTTTCCATGACCAGCCCAATGTCGATTACTCTCCTTCTTTTTCAAACCAGAAATCCAGTATTCATCACCATTTTCAATGTCTATATAATTTGCGTAATTACCGTTATATTTCTGAAATGCATGGTTGTTAAAATAAATGGTTTTCTTGGTTTTTGAAGTTTTCACATACCCAATCCATGCTGGACCATCATCAGAATATCCTGTTTTCAGTTCAATATACATTAAATCTTTAATCATTTATATCATTTATATCATTTATCTCATTCCTAAATTTAAATTTTTCGTGTTACCGGAATTTACAACTCTATTTCTTTATGAAAAAATCAATCTTACAATCAAAAGAAAAACAAAAATCCCAATGAAATAAGAAAGCCTCCATAAATTCTAATATTTATACCGCTTCTCTCAGTCGCTATGTCCCATTAGCTTGCAAATAATTCTTTTAATTCTTACAACAATTCCTCCAATACCTCCCAGCCTTGATAATAAAATGCCGAGAGCAAAAAATATTACTATAACGGTAGCCATATCCAAATAATTTTCGCCCATAATTTTTCTCCTTTACAACTTCAAATTTTCGTATTACCAACACCAAACAAATTCTCGTTTATACTTCAGATTTATAAGATTATATCACATAATTTAAGCTTTATATTTAATAAGTTTCACTGAGCATAGCTAAACTATCCATAACTTTTCAACGGGATATTTAATTTCTATTGTATCTTCAATCATTTATTTTTTCTCCCTGGTATGATTCAACTATATTTAAAATCATTTTTTCAAAAATGTGTGCATAATTCCATTTTTTGATGAACTATACCTTCTTCTAAAAAATCATCGGATGAAACTCTAAACCCAAATTTTTTATAGAAACCTACTGCGTGCTTTTGTGCATCTATACATATTTTTTTACACTTCAGCTTTTCTTTAATAGCAACAATACTTTTTTGCATCAATTCTTTTCCAAGCCCGTTACCATGCACTAATGTCAAAACTCTGCCAACCCGAACTATATATTTATTATCATCTTGACTAAACGCTCTTAAATAAGCAACCACTTTATTATCATCCATAATATAGCAGTGTAAAGAATTATAATCTATATCATCCATATCCTGACAATGAATATTTTGTTCTATAGTAAAAATTTGCGACCTTGATTTCAAAATTTCATATAATTCTTTTGTTGTTAATTCATCAAATGTTTTTGCAAAAAATTCCATTTACATATCTCGCTTTCAAATTCATATCTTCCGTTACTTTACAAGTTACAAATCTATCTCTTACTCGGAAAGCAATCTTTCAAGTAAAATCTTTCGGTTATTAATAAACATTTCGGTAACTTTATAACTCTGCGTATCTTCATATTCACATTTGTGTACTATTCCATCGTCAAATGATAAAATCTGTGCATCTGGTATTCCTAACAAAATAGGGGAATGCGTAACTATAATAAATTGTGATCCTTCTTTTGCACATGAATATATTTCCATAAGCAATGTTAATTGTCTTTGAGGAGATAATGCTGCTTCCGGCTCATCAAATAAATATAACCCATTTGGTCGCAGGTGATTCTGTGTGAGCGCAAGAAAGCTCTCTCCGTGTGATTTTTCATGGTATTTCTCTGATGGATGAGCCCAATCCGAATACTCCAGTTCTTTTGTTGCAACATTATAAAAGCTTTCTGCTCTAAGAAAATATCCCCATTTTGCTTTACGAAATCCTTTTGAAATTCTGATAGCATTATACAATTCAGAATGTGAATCAAAAGTCGAAAAAGAATAATTTTTAGTGCCGCCTTCCGGATTAAAACCGTATGATACTGCAAGAGCTTCTAAAAGCGTCGATTTACCACTACCATTTTCTCCGACAAAAAAGGTAATTGGTTTTTCAAAAACAACTTCTTTTAATTTATTTATAGCTTCAATTTCTCGTAAATAACTATCGTCCTCAATCTTATTCCAATCTATCGACAGGCTTTGTATAAATTGTTGATTCATTTGATCACCTCAAACTGATATAAAACATAAAAATCATTCTTTCGTTCTCTGACAAAGAATACGCATTCTTTTCCCGATAAATAATTCTATTACTTAATAAGTAATATTACCTTTTTATCTGTTCAGTTGCAATGGATTGTTCATTGAATTATTTTCTATTTTTTTCAAATATTGCTATCTAATTACTTGTCCGTTGTTTTCTTTTACTATATAACAAACCTGTCATCAGTAATGCACTTATCAAACAATCATATATCCCATTACATCATTTGTATCAGCCGTAGTTGGCGCTTTTTCTTTATTATTCGTATGATTATTCGGTTTTGATGTTTAATTTACATCCTTTTTCTCCAAACCGTTCGCTTTCGCAATCGCTGCATCTACAGCACTATAATCTGCTACTCTCAACAGTTCTTTTTCCATTGCCTTTTCCAATTTCTTTCGATTAAAGAAAAATAAATGTTTATGGGGTTCATTAGCTTTTATGTTTATAGTCGGACTGGCTTTTCCGCTGTTAAGATATAAGGATATGAAGCAGTCCGGATATATCAATAATCTTGACAATGGATTTTTTGCGCGCGCTTTGTTCATAGGAATTATTCTTGCTGTATTTTGCAGCCTTTTTATCGGTACAGAACATAATGATGGAACGATCAGAAACAAAATTATCGTAGGACAAAAAGAGAAACGATCTATTTATCAAATATGATAACTTGTTCTGTTATCGCGATTACTATGTGCATTGTGTTTTTTGTTCCATACCTTAGTGTTGGAATACCTTTGCTTGTTTTTTACTGCTGATGTGAAATTGATTATGCTCATAGGCGTAACCGTCCTTGTTTTATCAATTACATTTGCTTCACTTTTCACACTTATAACAATGCTCTTTCAAAATAAAGCTATTATTGCAGTGTCTTGTATTCTGCTTTCATTCGGACTATTACTTGCAGGGGCAATATGTAATAGAATGTTAGATGCTCCGCCAACTATTCCGGCTTACTCAATAGGAGAAAATGGCGAAACAACAGCTCAGGAAACAGAAAACCCAAAATATTCGGACGGAACAAAACGAGAAATTGTACAATTCTTTTATGATGTCAATCCAGGTGGTCAGGCAATTCAATGTTCAACAATGCAGCCTGTCAATTTAACACGATTACCTATATATTCCTTAGCAATAATTGTCCTTACAACCGGTGCAGGTGTTTGGATTTTCAAGAAAAAAGATTTAAAATAAAGGAGCGAACACATTATGTTATGGTTATGGCTTTTCATAAGTGGATTGATCTTAATAATTATCTTGCTACTCATCAAAATACATTTATTGCGAAAATCTGCACAAGAAATAGAAAGTTCATTTTCCGAAAAGCTCATAACCGATAGTAATACTTTAATTGATATTTCAAGCAATGATAAATATATGCGCCATTTAGCAAATGAAATAAATATCCAGTTACGAAAACTCCAAGCTGAACGCAGAAAATTTCAAAAAGGTGATTTAGAATTGAAGAATGCTGTTACAAATATTTCTCATGATTTACGCACACCGCTAACCGCAATATACGGCTACTTAGATTTACTTGAACAGGAAGAAAAAAGTGAAACAGTCAACAGATATATAGCCGTCATAAGAAATCGTACAAAAATGCTGAAACAGCTTATGCAATTTAAATATTCCGGCAAAAGTATCCCCTCCTCCGGTGTTGGGATACTTTTGTCTTATAAAAGCTAAAAATACAACATTTTTACCTATATTCGCGCTCATTTTTTCTATACATTTCTTCCGCTATAGATTATAATAAAAGGCAAGATGTTTTGAATTTATTATTTCAATATTTTATGTAGGAGGAAACCACGTATGAAACAAAAACTATATGACAAATTTGCAGAACTTTTCGGCGCTACGGATGATGCACATTTTTATTTTGCTCCCGGCCGCGTCAACCTTATCGGAGAGCACACCGACTATAACGGCGGTCATGTATTCCCCTGTGCCCTGACACTTGGTACATATGGCGTTGCAAGAAAAAGAGAAGACCGGCTTATGCACTTTTATTCCTGCAACCTTGACGAGATCGGCGTAGTAGAAACATCTCTGGACGACCTTACTAACAAGGATTGTTACGACTGGGCAAACTATCCGCTCGGAGTTGTATGGACATTCTCCGAAAAAGGCTACAAACTTGATACCGGATTTGACATGGTAATATGGGGGAATATTCCTAACGGTGCAGGTCTTTCCTCTTCTGCTTCTCTGGAAGTGCTGACCGGAGTGATCCTGACTGATTTATATGGAATTACCGATCTAAGTCCAATAGATCTTGCTTTATTCGGACAATACTCCGAAAATAATTTTAACGGCTGTAACTGTGGAATTATGGATCAGTTTACAGTAGCTGTCGGGAAAAAAGACAACGCAATATTTCTTGACACAAACACTTTGCAATATGAATATGCACCCATTCTTCTTGAGGACTCCAAGATCATCATTACAAACAGTAAAGTAAAGCACAGCCTTGTCACTTCTGAATACAATGTCCGACGTCAGGAATGTGCGGATGCGCTTAGCGATCTGCAAAAGGAACTGTCCATTTCTTCTCTCGGCGAGCTTACTCCAGAAGAATTTGAAGAGGCAAAGCACCTGATCCGGGATGAAGTTCGTGTAAAACGTGCCAAACATGCTGTTTACGAGAATCAGCGCACTATCGCCGCCGTCAAAGCTCTGAAAGAAGGCGATATTACAAAGTTCGGAGAATTAATGAATCAATCCCATGTTTCTCTGCGCGATGATTATGAAGTATCATGTAAAGAAATCGATCTGCTCGTTGATCTTTCATGGAATACCCCGGGAGTCATCGGCTCTCGTATCACCGGAGGCGGATTCGGCGGCTGTACCGTCAGCATTGTAAAAAATGAAGCCGTAGACAATTTTATTAAAAATGTCGGAGAGGCCTATAAAGAAAAATTCGGATATGAAGCTGAATTTTATGTAGTAGACATCGGTGTCGGCGCTTCCAGATTAGATGTATAATCTTCCGTAAAACAAACTTTTAAAAACACAAAAAACACACCTTGTACAAGATACCAAAACTCTTTTACCCGGTGTGTTTTTTTCTGCCTTTCACCTTGCTCAGCGGATCATCCGTCACTTCAGATATTCATGGACATTTTCTTTTGTGACTTTGGAATAGGGCAGATAAATGTAATTTTCATTAGTAAATTTTATTTTCTCCGCTTCTTTTCCGATTACCAATGCAGCTGAAAGCTTTGCTATCGCTCTCGCCTGTCCCTCTTTATCATTATATACCGTTCCCGCCATACTTGAATCTTCCACTGCCTTCAACCCCATATCCGTGCCGTCTATTCCTATAAATACCGGAAGAAGGGCCTCTGTATAATTCAAATTTTTATAAGCGTCCAACGCTCCCAGAGCCATGTCATCATTATTTGCCAACACAAGTTCTATCTTATTTTTATACTGCCCCAGCATCTGCTCCATCCGGTTCTGCGCCTGCGCCCGGTTCCAGTTCGCAATCTGGTAACTTAACTTTTCCAGTTCAATCCCATTTTTGTTAAGCGTATCTACCGCATTTTCTGTACGAATGATCGCATCCTGATGTCCCGCTTCCCCTTCCAGAACTACATACTGAATTTTTCCGTCCTTATTGTGATCTATCTGACTGTTTTGCCGTATCATTTCAACAGCCAGCTCTCCTTGCAGCACACCGGACTGCTTTGCATCTGCGCCAACGTAATAAAGCCTGTCCCACTGCCTCATATCTTCCGCAACCGGTTCTCTGTTAAAAAATATAATCGGCACATCATGTTCTTTTGCAACATCTATAATTTCCGACGGATCTGCCCGATCTACCAGATTCACACAAAGGACGTTGCATCCTGCATTTATCAGCTCTTTCACCTGGTCATTCTGCGTGCGCTGAGATCCGGCAGCATTTTTAACTGTCACAGTCGTCTCAACTCCATTCTTGTTGAGATGATTAAGTTCTTCTTTAAAACAGACAAGAAGTTCGCTTAAAAAGGTATCGTTTTGATCGTAACAGGTAACTCCGACATAAACCTTGTCTGACATGGATATTTTCTGCTTACCGCAGGCACACAAGAGTTGTATCACCATACATAAAACAATCGCTGCCGCTAATAGTTTCTTTTTTTTCATTCCTCCACCTCTGTTATAATCCTCATGTACTCTATACGCCTTACTGACTCATAGTGAACAAAACTTCTTGATTTTCTTTTGAAAACAGTGTCTCTCTGCGAACAGTCGAATATGAAACCGTGTTTCGTTCCGGCTTTTTCATGAAGCGCCGCAAACTGTCTGATAGTTCTGCCACACTCTGATATCCTCTGTTAAACTCATCCGGCACTACGAGACATTGTATCTCTCCTGTATCTAAATAATAGAAAGCTTCCATAGAATGTCCGATTCCATACAGAACCGCCCCATGCAGATTATTTGTCGAAGAACATTCCCCGGCTGCCACCAGACTTATATTATCTAATGTCATTATAAAATCCACTTTTTCGCTTTGTTCCATTGAATTTTTTTCCTTGTCTTCCGCAAAAGAATCCGATATCTGCCATAGAATATCCGCCTGTTTTTCTTCCAAAACCGCTCGAACCCCCTCTGCCCGTTCACTTATAGCTTCTGCGTTTTCTTCTCCCGAAACGAGCCCTATCTTTTTCCCTTTTATATTTCCGCCGCAGTCTTTTAATAATTCCTCTGCCAACGCTTTTCCCATGGCATAATTATCCGCTCCCGTAACCGGCATTTTCGTTTCTGTTCCATCAGAAGACGCAAGGCTTTCCACAAGCACAACAGGCACTTTCTTTTCGACTTCTTTTAGCATCTTTTCTGTTTTCTCTCCATTGGCAGGCTCTACAATAATTCCGGATGCGCCGTTTGCAATTTCTCTTTCTATTAAGTTCTCTTCTTCCTGTACACTCAGACTTCCCGCTGTACTTACCACAAATACCTCTGTCTTTTTATCTGCCGCCGCCATTTTTGCCCCATACTTAAATGCTGCCCACTGACTATCATCTGAATTCTGGATGATCACGGAAATTTTTTCTTGCTTTTTTTCATTTTTTTCCAAAAACATGAACATGACCAACACAAAAACCATAAGCCCCAGAAATGTTTCTACCAAAATAAATATCTTTTTGCCATTCTTCATCCTTATTCCCTCTGCGGTTCCTTTTTCTGTTCATTCTCTTTTTCGTGAAGGTTTCCTCCTTCCAAAGCCTTGCGGTTCTCTTCTGTATACAAAACCGCCGGGATGCAGATCGAGACAGTTGTTCCTTCATCCGGCTCGCTTTCCACGACTATACCATATTCTTTTCCAAATACAATCTTAATGCGGTTATTAACATTCACAAGTCCTACTCCCGAACCATGCTTATGTACTCTTTTCTCATCTGTCAAAAGCCGGCTCACTTCCTCACTGCACATACCGATCCCGTTATCTGTCACCGAAAGAATAATAAGCCCATTCTCCATCTTACCGCTGATTTTTATTTCACCGCAGTCATCTGTCCCATTGATTCCGTAATTGATCGCATTTTCCAAGATCGGCTGTAAAACCAGTTTTACAATACAAAATGCATAAAGAGAATCATCTACATCGAAAGTAACTGAAAAGGCATTTTTATATCGTATCTTCTGTATATTCATATAACTTCGGGCATGCTGCAGCTCATCCCGGATATTAATCACAGTATGCCCTTTTGATAAACTTATACGGAACAATTTTGCAAGCTGTGAAATCATAAACGCCGCCTCGTCGTTGCGTCCATCCTCGATCATCCACGTGATAGAATCCAGCGTGTTATAAAGAAAATGAGGATTAATCTGGCTTTGCAATGCATCCAACTCGCTTTTTCTACGTTCGTTTTGTTCGATAATAATCTCCTTCATAAGCTCATCTATCTGCTCATAAGATTTTTGGATAGAATATCCGAGATACCGGATTTCTTCCGCTCCTCCAATATATACCTCCGGCTTTTCACCCGCTTCATACTCCAGTACTGATGCGTTTAATTTCAAAATCGGGCTTGAGATTCTCGCTGAAACGACACGATTAAGCGCTACAAGTACCATTACCGTCAGAAGCATCAACAAAATAATAAAATATCGCACGTCGATCATCCCGTGTATAAATGCCGAATAAGGAATTACCCCCACCAGCTTCCATCCGGTATAACTGATAGTATTGACTATTACTTTCCGCCTCTCGCCTTTAAAATCATCTTCGTACACACCGTCCTTGTGGGAGGCTGCCAGACTGCTGTTTTCTCCGCTAAGACCGTTACTGATCTGTATCTGCCTCGGATGATAGATGATTTCCCCATTACTGTCGCACAGATAATAATACTCTCCATTGTTCAAAGTATTGATCTGATTCATCATTCTTGAAATATCCGCATAATCCATATCCACAAGCAGAACCCCCCAGTTAGACACTCCGCTGTCTGTAATTTCGATCATACGGCTTAAAGAAGTAACCCAATAATAATGCTGCGTTCCATCATCAAACAAATTTTGAATATGAGGTGTGGAAAAATGCATATTTTCCACTTCATCCAACGCCTGTATGTACCAGTCCTGCTGGGTTACGTCCGGATCTTCTTTTTGAGACGCTACCGGTTCTGCCGCCAATAAACTTCCATAATGATTATAAATTGCGATACTTCGAAGATTATCTTTATTTGCCTCATACAAAAGATTCATCCTGCTTTGAATCTCCTGTTTTTGTTTGGAGAAATCGCTCTCTTTTATAATATTGTAGTAAACGGTATCAGACACCTGTCTCATACTGACAAGATAATCTTCCAGACTCTCCCCCGTCTGTTCCATCAGCTTTTGGGTACTCTGCACAGTCTCTTCCCTTGATAACGTAGAAAACCATATATACATAACAAACCCGGAAATCAACATGATAGTGATGGAAACAAGCGAAAACACTCCCATCAGAGTCGTTTGTATCCCTTTTGGTTTTAAATTTGTCCATCCCCCATATTTTTCCCAGCTTCTCACCCGTTCCGTAATGCGGCTTTTTTCCGTATTTTGGTTTTCTCCTTGCATATCATACCCGCATTTACTTTTCAAATACTTGTTTTTCACTTTTTATATGCTCCGCTCTGTATTTTGACGGTGATACGCCAAACTTCCTTTTAAATACATAGCTAAAATAATTAGGATCTGTGTATCCTACTTTCTGCGCTATGACATAACTCTTTTCATTTGTTTCAATCAGCAGGCGCGCAGCCTGTTCCATACGGTAATCTGTCACATAACTGACAAAAGATTTTCCTGTTTCCTTTTTAAACACTGTAGAAAAATAGGAATTAGACACCCCAAGTCTTTCACAAATCTGAGCCAGAGACAACTGTACATCTGCATATTGACTGCGGACATGCTCCTTCGCTTTTGATACAAAGGACTGAGTTGATCTGCTCCTTGCCGTAACCAAATTTTCGCTGAAGCAAAGGCTGATATCCGTAAGCCATTTTCGCAGCGCATCGGGTTCAAGCTCAAGCAGCTTTCCATAGAGTATTCCGATATCTCCGCCTACCCCCTCCGCTGCAATATCATTATTTACAGAAAACCGAAACAAGGCGGTTACCAACTCCATGATCACCACATGATGCTGCTGCAATGATTTCAGCGGAAATGAAATGCTTTCTATATACTGATCTACCGCTTCTACAATCTCTTCTTCCGAATTCAAACGAATCTTTTTAAATAAATTCAACAATTCCATATCATTTGTAAAACAGGGCTCTCCCGACTCTTTAGGCGCGATTTCCTTAATGTTAATCGCCCTGGAAGCGCCGTAGACGGCACGATATGAAACCGCTTCACGCGCTGCGTTATACGATTGTGCCAAATCCAAAATCTGACTGCAGACCTGGCCTATTCCTACCGTGACAACAGTTCCCATCATGCGGTTTACATACTTACAAAAGCGGTCGCAGTCATCTGTCAGCTCCGCAATCTCATTTTCATTGTTTATCTGGGCAAACAGAACGCTGTTTCCAAGGTAGGGAAAACATTTTGCCTTCCATCTTTTCCCCAGACGGTCTTCTGCCTGTTTTTGTACAGACGCGGCTAAAAATAAGGAATTCATATTTTCCGGAATCTGACTGGACGACATATGAATGACCAGACAGCAGTATAATGGACCCGGAAGAGAAATCTGATAATCCGACAGGTATTTCTGAAGTTCATCCTCATGAATCCTTCCCTCTATCAGAGTAGAACAAAAATTTGCCTGCAAAAGAGGAAGGGACTCCGTATAATAATGTTCCAGCTTTTCCATGCTTCTTCTTTCACTTATCTCCTGATCCAGCTTTATTTTTAACTTTGTGAATATATTGATCAATTCCACAGAATTAACCGGCTTTAAAATATATTCCTCCACTTCCAGATGAACCGCTTCCTTTGCATATTCAAACTCATCAAAACCTGTAAAAAGTACGATCTTCATCGCCGGATACTCTCTTCTGATATGACTGCACAGCTCCATGCCGTCCATATACGGCATTTTAATATCTGTCATAACAACATCCGGCTGACTCTCCTCTATCATTTCCAGCGCCTTGATTCCATTATCGGCATATCCGACTACAGAAAATCCCAACTCTTCCCAATTAATTTTTCGGATAATAGCCTGTATTACTTCCTCTTCATCATCAACCAAAAGTATTGTATATTTATCCATCTTGTCTCCATATATATTATTCCGTTTTATTTTTCCTCATTATAACAAAGACATACATGCCTGTAAATACGACCTCATATTTTATCCGTCGTCTGTTCTTTCTGTCTTTTTAAACCGGCTCAGAATCACCGAGAACACCAAAGAGCACATTCCGGAATTATAAGCGATCGCCGGGACCTCAGGCAGACTCCGGCTTTGGCTCATCACCTATCCTAAAGCAGAAAGAGCCGACATAATGTCGGCTCTTTCCTTGATTTATCTTTATTTTTTCTGTACATATTTCAGACAATCCAGCGCTACCGCAACAAGAATGATAATACCTGAGAATACAAACTGAAGGTTTGTGTCAATTCCGAGGATCGTAAGGGAATATGTAAGCGCTGTGAAAATAAACACACCGACTACTACTCCCGAGATTTTTCCGATACCTCCGGTAAATGACACGCCGCCTACTACGCAGGCTGCAATCGCATCCATTTCCCATCCTTGTCCGTATGCGGCAGAACCTGAACCGACCATTCTTATACATTCCAGCCAGGAGCCGAATCCGTAAAGAATACCTGCCAGAATAAATGCTCCTACCGTAACGGCAAATACTGAAATACCTGACACCGACGCCGCTTCTGCATTTCCGCCGACCGCATACAAATTCTTACCAAAAGTTGTTTTATTCCAAATAAACCACACAATAAAGACTGCGGCTGCTGCCCATATGATAATTGTAGGGAATCCGTTTATCTTTGGAATAATCATATTCGGAATCGTCGGTTCGATAGCTCCGAAAGATACTCCTTTTGTAGCATATGTAACAAGTCCGAAGATCACGAGCATGTTTGCCATTGTCGAGATAAACGGGTGCATCTTAAACTTGGCAGTAAAAAATCCGGCGATCATTGTAAAGAATGTACACAAAAGTATACATATAACCAATGACAAGATTACACGCACAATGATAGGTGTTGACGTGAAATCAAATATATGTCCAAAAACTCCACCCGTATTAATTCCCTGATGCATAATAATCGTTGCCGTCGTCATTCCCATACCTACCATTCGCCCGATTGAAAGGTCTGTGCCTGCAAGAAGAATCAAACCTGCAACACCTAATGCAAGGAACATCTTCGGAGATGCCTGCTGAAGTACGTTCAGCACGTTATTATAAGTGAGCAAAGGCGCTCCCTTAATCATCGGCGTAATAATACAAAGCACAATAAATATCAAGAGAATAGCGATATATAATCCGTTCTGAAGGAAGAAATTTCTTTTACTGAACGTATATTTATAATTCTCCCATTTCTGCGCCCGCGTTTCAAGAAAAGTAAATTTTGACATACGCAGCAAATCAATCAGATGATACTTATAAGAATACGCCGCATGCCGTCTGTCCTTTATAGTCTGATAATCTTTTTGCAGTTCCATTTTCGCATCGAACAGCCTGTTCTTATAAACATATTTTTCATCCTTTATTTCCTGATGTTCTGAAAGTTTGGAAAGAATCTGCTGATGCTCTTTCTTCAGTTCTTCTACTCTTTTTTGATATTTCTCTTTCGCAAGGACTTTTTCCTGTGCGCAGCTTTCTTTAACAGGCACATAATATTCCTTGTCGAAATGTTCTTTCAAATATGCTTCCGCATCTGCAATCAGTTTTGAAATCCTGTCTTTATTCTTAGACTCTACCGCTTTTGCCTGCTGCAGTTCCCTGCGCATTCTCGTAAGTCTATCCTCTTTTTCACCTTTTGTAAGAGTGCGATCTCTCTTTACTCCGTCCATTGTGTTTTGCAGCGACAACACTTTATCCGTGCCGTCCACCCGGAGACCGTCAATCTGTTTTTGAATTGCACCGACGTATTCTTCTATCGGACGGCGAATCTGCATTTCCTGTTCCGCCGTCAGAACCTTACTGTTTCCATTAGCCATATTCATCATTCTCCCTCATTTTATAGGTATTTTGCGCTAAGTCTTAATAGTTCTTCCTGATTTGTCTCTTTTGTATTAACAATTCCAGAAAGATATCCATTTGACATAACGCCAATGCGATTTGTAATTCCCAGAATTTCAGGCATTTCAGACGAGACAACAATGATCGTCCTGCCCTGCTTTGCCATGTTGATAATCAGTTCATATATCTCATATTTTGCGCCGACATCAATTCCTCTTGTCGGTTCATCCATCATAAATACCTGCGGTTCTCTTTCCAGCCATTTTCCAAAAATAACTTTTTGCTGGTTTCCTCCGGAAAGATTTGAAATCATATCATTTGGTCCCATACATTTTGTCCGCATAGTCTTGATTTCTTCCGCAGTCGCTTTTTCCATTTTCGAATCAGAAAGAGCGATCCCTGATTTATACTGTTTCAAGTTTGCTATCGTTGTATTAAACGTAAGATCTCCCTTCAAAAATAATCCGTTTGCCTTACGTTCCTCCGTGATCATAGCAAAGCCATGTTCCATCGCATCTTTCGCACTTTCAAAGTTCATAAGATGATTATTAAAGTATACTCGTCCTGCCGCCCTGGTGCGCACTCCGAAAATCGTCTCCATAAGCTCTGTTCGTCCGGCTCCTACCAGACCATACAATCCGAAGATTTCTCCTTTTTTCACATCAAAAGACACATCTTTAAGATAAGGCTCGAATTTTGTAGATAAATGCTGCACGGACAAAACCACATCTCCCGGCGTATTATCCACTTCCGGAAAACGGTTTTCAAGAGAACGTCCTACCATTGCCGTAATCAGTTCATTCATATCTGTATCTTCCGTGCTCTTTGTCATAACCAGATTTCCGTCTCGAAGCACCGATATTTCATCACAAATTTCAAAAATTTCATCCATTTTATGAGAAATATAAATCAAAGCAATTCCCTGCTCTTTCAGCATTCTCATCATTTCAAAAAGTTTTTCTACTTCCTGCACCGTCAATGAAGAGGTAGGCTCATCCAAAACGATCACCTTGGAATTATAAGAGATTGCTTTTGCAATCTCGCACATCTGCCGCTGAGAAACCGACATATTACGCATCGGCTGAGACAAGTTGACTGTCATTCCCAATTTTCTGAAAAGTTCAGACGCCTCTTTTTTCATCCGGCCTTCATCTATTACACCGACCGCATTCACCGGATACCGTCCAAGAAACAAATTGTCAACTACATTTCTCTCCAGACACTGATTCAATTCCTGGTGAACCATAGCGATACCGTTTTCCAACGCCTCCCTCGGTCCGGAAAAACTTACCTCTTTCCCATCCAGGAAGATATTTCCTTCGTCTTTTTGATAGGTACCGAAAAGACACTTCATCATCGTTGATTTTCCAGCGCCGTTTTCCCCCATAAGCCCCATAACTGTTCCCGCTTTCACATCCAGATTGATGCGAGTGAGAACTCTGTTTCTTCCAAAGGACTTACTCATATCCCGTATCGATAAGACGATATTATCTTTCTTATCTGCCATGCTTTTTACTCCTATTATACTTTAGAATTTTTCTATCTTTACCCAAACGGTTGCAGTCCTTTTCCCACAGACAACTTTCTCTGACTGCCTGATCTCAATTACCGAAATCACCAAAAGGTACTCTCCGAGATCGCAGGCAGCCGCCATAGTCTCAGGCAAACCCGGACTTTAGCTTATCGCCGCCGCAAAAATATTAGGGAGAATTCCTTCTCCCTAATAGACCTGCTTATCCTCATTATTACTGAAGTAATGATGTATAGGAAGCCGCATTATCTGTTTTTACCATGTTAATCGCAAACGCATCATACTGGCTAGGATTTCCAAGACGGTTTGTAATATTGGACTCTGTCTGTCCGTCACCGCCGATATACTCAACGTCTAAATTAAGAAGATCATCATAGTTCTTAAGAAGCGGCTGGTATGTAGAACTTAAGAAGTTATCGGAAGCATTGTAAATGTTCAGCCATACTTTCTTTTTCGCATGTTCTTTCTCATCCAGCTGTTTGGATACCGGCTCATATACTTTTGTAGAATCTGTAAATTCCTGATAGTTATCAGCTGTAACCGCTACATTCAACGCATAGTAAGAACGCTGCTCTTCATTGTATGTATATACATCTTCAGACAAAACATTGCCTGCTTCATCTTCTGTACCGATACCTGTATCAATATCTACGCCATCAAGTGCATTACGGATAACACGCAATGTCAAATATGCCTGTACGTCTGCATGTTGGCTGATCGTTCCGCCGTAACCTTCTGCAATAGCAGCTACCGCGTCATTATTTGCATCGTATCCGAAAGTAGGTACTTTATTATCTTTTGACCATGCATTAAACATTGACATTCCCATTCCGTCATTGTTGGAAACTACAACGTCTATGTTTTCCCCAAATGAAGAGGACCATGTGCCGATTGAATTTCCTGCTGTAGCCGCATCCCATGTTGCTCCTGCAGAGTTCTTCATCTCCTGAGAAGCAAGTTCTCTTACTACATATTTCTTTCCGCCGGCTTCAATCGTTCCGTCCTTTACAGCAGTTGCAGTTCCGTCTGCATTTGTTCCGATCGGAGCGCTGTCGATATCTCCGTCTTTCTCTACGCCTGTACCAAGAGCTTTACGGACACCTCTTGTACGTGCGATAGAATCGTTATGTCCGATATCTCCGATAGCCAGAACATATCCGATCACTCCGTCACCGTTACGGTCAATTTTATCTATATTTTTTTCGATATAGTCTTTTACCATAGTTCCCTGAAGTTCAGCACCCTGATTTGCATCAAATCCTACATAATATGTATCTTTATTGAAGTTCAATGCTGTCATGTCCAATTCTCCCGTGGAACTGTTTGACGGCTGTCTGTTGAACCATACCAACGGTTTGTCCTTATTTGCCACTTCCGATCCGGAAGAATTATTTGACGCTGACTTTCCGCTGTCAGATCCTCCTCCACACGCAGTAACTGACAGTGCCATTACCGCCGCCATTGTGATTAAAGCTATTTTTCTCTTCATACATTTTCTCCCTTCTGCTCTTTTTCGCACAGATATTTTTTGTTGATAGTGACAGTTTATATGAATTCTTTTAAATATAACATAGAATATTTTTCTGTTTATATTGAATTTTTTAAGATTTTATTAGTCATGTCTTATAATATTTGTCATTTTAGCTCTTATTTTCCCGTCATTTTGTACCCATCCTTTTTCAGTCAGACACAATCATCGAAATTTTTAAAAGGCACATTCCCGGATTACATTCTCCACTAATGCAAAAAACAGAAAGCCGCTGATATACCCCTTGGCAGCTTTCTGTTTCATATCTGTCTTTTCAATCTGTTTTTACTTCTTTATCAAAAAACGAAATGCAGTATGTGCGGTATATTTTTCACCTGCACGGTATACAGGACTTGGGAAATTCTCATGGTGAACCGCATCAGGATAACACTGTGTTTCTAAACAAACTGCGCTTCTTTTCCCATATACGACGCCCTCTTTACCTACTTCATTTTCTACAAAGTTCGCCGTATAAATCTGCATTCCCGGACGATCCGTGTAAGTTTCCATCACGATTCCGCTTTCCTCAGCCATAAGTTCCGCCACTTTCTCAAAGTTTCCTTTGTTTTTCAAAACCCAGTTGTGATCATATCCGTTTCCGAATCGAAGCGGTTCGTACTCTTCCTCGATCCTCTCTCCTATTTTTCTTCCTTCCCGAAAATCCATAGGTGTATTCTCCACCGGAAGAATCTCTCCTGTCGGTATTGACTGTGCATCCCCCGGAGTAAAATAATCCGCCTCCAGAGTAAGCGTATGCTGCAGTACACTTCCGCTGTTATGTCCATCTAAATTAAAATAACTATGATTTGTCATATTCAGAATCGTATCTTTGTCCGACAAAGCTTCATAAAAGATATCAAGCTTATCATCTTTATCAAGGCTGTATGTCACGTATATATCTGCCGTTCCCGGATATCCCTGATCTCCATCCGGACTATGAAGTTTAAAACGAACAGACGTCTCCGTCACCTCTTCCGTCTCCCATATCCTTATATTGTAGAAATCCATACCGCTGTGCAGATTATTTCCGTTATCATTCCCCGTCAAATGATATGTTTTTCCGTTTAATTCAAATTGCGCGCCGCCAATCCGGTTTGCATTTCTTCCTACAATCGTTCCGAAAAAGCACGTACCTGCCTCATAACCGGCCGCGTTTTCATATCCCAGAACAACGTCCGCCATGCTTCCCTCTTTATTTTTCACCTTCAAACTGACCAGTGTCGCTCCTAAGTCAGTCACTGCTGCCTCCATCCCGTTTTCATTTCTTATCACATAGAGACTCGCCTGATTTCCTTCCTTCGTACACCCAAAATTTCTCGTCATTTCCATTTCCTTCCTTTCTGCTGCGTTTTCGTTACTTTCATCCGCTTCACTTTATATGGATGTTTATAGTATTCTGCCCCGCATTCTTCTGTTTTCATTATATAGTCAGCATGTTCCGATAGCAAGAGGATATCAAGAAAGAAAAAACAAAGTCTCTCTCATCCGTTTTAACTTCATATTAACGGAAAACTGATATGAATACTAAACCAGTCACCCTTCATCTGCGCGCTGATTTCTCCATTCATTTTCAGTACAAACCCTTTTGTAATAGAAAGGCCGAGTCCTGTCGAATTTTTGCTTCTTGCTTCATCTGCTTTATAGAAACGTTCAAAGACTCTTTGAAGATCGATCCGATCCGGATATTCCACTCTATTTTTAAACACTAGCTTCGCTCTGTTTTCCTTCTTTTTCAGTTGAATCTTCAATTCTTTATTTCCATGATCCAACCCGTTTTTCACAATGTTTTGTATAATCCTTCTAAGCGCCTGTCCATTCCCCATGATCCAAACAGGCGTATCTGTCAAGTCAAATTCCGGAACAATTCCCCTTTCTGCCCATTCATCATAATATGAAAACACTGTTTCTTTCAGAATCTGAGTTAAGTTTTGTCGTTCTTTTTTCAATTCATACGTTTCATTTTTTAACTTTGTATAAGTAAACAGCTCTTCCAGCATCTCTTTAAGGCTTTCGATTCGTTCCTCTATGATTTCGATATAACGCTTCCTGTCCGCTTCAGACGAACAGGTTTCCAGCAGTTGAAAATATCCGTCCATTGATGTCAGGGGCGTCCTTATATCATGCGATAAATTCGTATATGTATCAGCAATCATCCGTTCTTTTTTTACATATTGTGCAGCTTCTTCTTTTCGTTCTTTAATCATCTCGTTCAGAAGATCTGTCAACTCTTTAATATTTCCCAGCTTAATTTCTTTTGTGATGAGCATATTGCTCTCATGCTCTCTCAGAAAACGCAATTGGCGGCAGATATCTTTTACCTGCCGCATATAACTACCCAATATACAAATCAATGTAATAATAACTCCGACCAAAATCCCAACTATAACATACATGTTAAATATCTCGTTTCTTAAACACAAAACTTCCCAAACAGACTGCGGCTGCCACAAATGCAAATCCAACCAGCAAAGAAGTAACCGCCATTTCCGATGTAATCTCTGTTCCAAGAAGCGTAATCTTCCCGCTCACAGTATAATTGATCATATGAAAATTTTCCAGTCCGACTTTTGCAAGCATACGATCAATAAAACTATAAAAAATAATAAGTGCATTCATACACAGACAAATACCTATCACAATGCTGACTACATTATTTCTGATCACAAGCGCAATACACATTACGATCATCAAAAGAGCAAAATGCAGTATCGTCTGAAGAAGAAAATAAAGCGCAAATGCTCTTTTATCTCCCAGTATAACTTCATGGAAAAACAATTTGTTTGCCACTGCCTGTACAATGAAGAACAACATCATCGTCAATACTGTATAAAGGAACAAACATACGGCTTTGGCACATACGATCAAACCTCTGTTTTTCACTTGACCTGCTATATTTTTCACAAATCCGCTCGTTACATCTGCCGTAGAATACAGGATTGTAAAGATGATCATAAACACCGCAACGGCCTTTCCTTTTATATTTGCAAAAAACATATCGAAAACAGAAACCTGTTCCCCCGGTTTTGTCGGAGGCGTCACATCCATTCCAAGATTCACCTGACCGCTTTCTTGTTCTTCCATTGCATATTCATAATTCTGCTGCCGATCCTCAAGCGAATATGCATCCATTTCACCCGCTGTAAGCGCTGTTGTCACAATCATAAGAACAGCAAAAATTGTCCAGATTACATAGAGGCTTTTTGTTTTAAACATACGGAACAATTCCATTCGTATCATATTAAGCATTGCAGGCACCTCCTGTCAGATTCAGAAAATAATTTTCAAGTTCTTCGCTTGTAATTCCAATCCCTCTCACACTGACACCTGCTTTTGCAAGTTCCATATTCACAGCTGCGCTTTCATCCAGCCTTTCGTATATGTGGATCGTATTCTTGTCTGTCACCTGATAGTTCTTAAATCCCATCTGATCCAGCACCGGCAGCGCCTGTTTTGGGTCATCGAGAAAAATCTCCATCCTTTCTCCACAGCGCTGCATCAACTCTTCTTTCGTAATTTCCTGTACGAGAGTTCCGTTATGAATAATTCCATAATGGGTTGCGATTTTAGACAACTCTTCTAAAATATGACTGGAAATAATGATCGTCATATTCTGCTCATCTCGAAGTTTGAAGATCATATCCCGGATTTCCGCGATTCCCTGTGGGTCTAATCCGTTAATCGGTTCATCGAGCAGCAGCAGATCCGGCTCTCCGACAAGAGCCATACCGATCCCGAGTCTTTGCTTCATTCCGAGCGAAAAATGTTTTGTCTTTTTCTTTCCCACATTAGACAGGCCAACTGTTTTTAATATATTTTCAATGTATCTTTTGTCATTGATCCCAAACAATCGGCATTTTACCGCCAGATTATCATAAGCAGACATATTTCCGTATAGTCCCGGCGACTCAATCAGACAGCTGATCCTTGAACGTACGTTTTTCAACTGAGCATTCTTATATCCGAACATTTCAATCTCACCCGAAGTCGGTTGTGATAAACCGCTTATCATTTTCAAAAATGTCGTTTTCCCAGCTCCGTTTCTTCCGATAAAGCCGTAAATCGAACCTTTTTTCACATGAAGATCAACATGATCTACCGCCTTATGATGACCGAATTGTTTTGTCAATCCGTGTGTAGCCAATAAATATTCACTCATCTTTTTTCTCCTTTTCTTTTCTTTATCTGCTCTCATTCTATAAACAAATTGCTAATCAATCGCAAATAAAAAGTAAAAAAAGAGTAAAGATTACGGATGAAGCCTGTACCCGATCCCCCATACAGTTTCAATATATTCTTTATCTGTCACAGCCTTGATCTTCTTGCGGATATTACTTATATGTACGTCTAGCGTCTTTGTCTCTCCCATATATTGCTCTTCCCACGCATATTCAAACATTTCTTCTTTGCTGAATACTTTTTTCGGATGTTTTAACAACAGCTCCAATATTGAAAATTCCTGTTTTGTAATATGAGGCAATTCTGTATTTCCCACTTTTACAGTAAAATCACCCTTATTAAGTTACAGCTCCTGATAAGTAAATCGGTGTTCCTCCTCTTTTCTCCCTGTTGTTTCTGCCCTTCTGATCTGCACTTCCACTCTGGCAGTTACTTCTTTAATATCAAACGGCTTTGTCACATAATCATCCGCTCCGCCGCGCAAAAATTCCACTTTATCATCAATCGTATCTTTTGCTGTTAGAATGATCACCGGGGTATTTCCTTTCTTTCGAATATCTCTAAGTACTTCTTCCCCCGGAATTCCCGGAAGCATTAAATCAAGAAGTATAACCGAATATCTTTCCCCCTGTAAAATCATTCTTGCTTCCGTACCTGAGAACGCCTGCGTACATATATACCCTTCTTTTTCTAATGCTTCTTTTAAAAGTCCGTTAATATTTACATCATCTTCTACGATTAATACTGAATTTCTATGTTCCATCTCCATCCTCATTTATGTAACAGATGTTTTTATTCCTCTGTTTTCATACGCCTTGTTTATATTTTCTCCGGATTCATATAAAAGTCATTTATTTTATCCATAGCATACAATATTCTTTTTCTCCGGTTTCCGCATCTTTTCCTTCTCTTTGAATACAAAATCCTTCCCTTTCATAAAATTGTACTGCCCTTTTATTTTTTACATATACGTTTAATTCTAATCTTTTTCTCTTTTGTTTTACAAAATCAAGAAGCTGCTTTCCGATACTTTGGGAGCGAACGTCTCCTCTGACAAAAATCCCCTCCACATAATCTTTATCTAATCCGATAAAGCCGAGAATTCCGCCTGTTTCATCAAATATCTCTTCCATCATGTCTTCTGTCTCGAAAACATAGATTTCCGCCTGCAAAAACATCTCTTTAACCGCATCTTTGTAACCTTCCCAATAACACGGATCAATAAAATCATGCGCTTCTTTATTCGCGGCAAGCCAGATTTTCACTGCCGCTTCCAGATCCTGTCTTTGAAATTTTCTGATCACGTCTTTCTCTCCTGCATCTTATCTTTTTATTCTCCGCATTCCGCGGCGTTTAAAAAGTTTCTGCCATCATGTAAAATCAAACAGCGATAACTGATTACTCTGCGGAAGATCTCCAAACAATCCAAGCTCCGCCATCAGATCAATCACAGTCTTGCTGACTTTTGTTCTTTGCCTGAAGTCGTCAAGCGACAGATACGCCCCGTCTTTCGCCGCCTCTTCCACTGCCTCGGCAGCTTTATCCCCCATTCCTTCAATGCTTGCAAGCGACGGCATCAGCTTTCCGTCTACGATCTGAAACATCTTTGCCTTCGCCCTATAAATATCAATCGGAACAAACTCAAATCCACGGGCATACATTTCCTGAACGATCTTCATGTCTTTTAGCACGTCCTGCTCTTTCTTGCTTAGCTGATCCCCTTTACTTTTATACTGTTTTATATGATAATTCAACGTTTCTTTTCCCTGACACATAAGCGCATACGAAAACGCATCCGCCCTGATGCCGAAATACGCCGCATAATATGCAAGAGGATAGTTGATCTTACAGTATGCGATCCGATATGCCATCATAACATAAGCGGCGGCATGTGCTTTCGGGAACATGTAGCTAATTTTTTTACATGACCAAATATACCAATCCGGCACATCCTGTGCTTTCATCGCCTCTTCCCATTCCGGTTTCAGTCCTTTTCCTTTTCGCACACTTTCCATAATCGTAAACGCAAGAGCACTTTCTACTCCTTTGTTGATAAGATAGATCATAATATCGTCTCTCGTACAAATCGCCGTCGAAATCGTCGCCTTTCCCGACTTCACAAGCTCCTGTGCATTTCCAAGCCACACATTCGTTCCGTGCGATAATCCGGAAATACGGATCAGATCCGAAAGTGTCTGCGGTTTCGTATCCTGAACCATTTGAATAACAAAGTCCGTTCCGAATTCCGGTATTCCGAGACTTCCGATCTTACATCCGTCAATATCTTCCGGCTTAATCCCCAACACTTCTGTTCCATGAAACAGTTCGATCACATCCTTATCATCAAGAGGAATTTCGGTCGCAATAAACGGATGATCTGCATTGTATTCATTTTCCATAGCATCCGATGTAATATAGTCCTCCAGTGTACGGATCATCGTCGGATCGTCATGTCCCAGAATATCTAACTTCAACAAGTTATGATCGATGGAATGATAATCAAAATGTGTCGTTGTAATTCCACATTCCATATCATTTGCCGGATGTTGAACCGGAGTAAATTCATTGATATCATGCCCGTGAGGAAGAACGACGATACCTCCCGGATGCTGACCTGTGCTTCTTCGGATTCCCGTACACCCTTCGGTCACTCTTTCTATCTCACATTTTCGTTTTCTTTGCTCATGTTCCTCATAGTAGTTCCGGACAAATCCATACGCTGTCTTATCTGCCAGAGTACCGATCGTTCCAGCCTTAAATGTATGTCCTTCACCGAAAAGAACTTCTGTATATTTATGAGCCTTTGCCTGATAATCTCCGGAAAAGTTCAAGTCGATATCCGGTTCTTTGTCTCCTTTGAATCCTAGGAATGTCTCAAACGGAATATCAAATCCCGCTTTCACAAGCTGTTCTCCGCATACCGGACACTTCTTATCCGGCATATCATACCCGCATCCGCCGGCAAATGAACGCACTTCATCCGACTCAAAATCACTATAATGGCATTTTGAACAATAATAATGCGGACTTAACGGATTTACCTCTGTAATTCCCGCCATTGTCGCAACAAAGGAAGATCCGACCGATCCTCGCGAACCTACAAGATATCCGTCCGCATTTGACTTCCAAACAAGCTTTTGCGCAATGATATACATAACCGCATACCCATTTGAAATAATGGAATTCAGTTCTTTTTCCAGACGTGCGGAAACTTGCTTCGGAAGATCTTCTCCATACATCTCATGAGCTTTCCTGTAACAGATATCCCTTAGTTCCTGATCTGAATTTTCGATAACCGGAGGACATTTGTTCGGATTGACCGGAGAGATCTTTTCAATCATACCCGCGATCTTCACCGGATTATCTATAACAATCTCTCTCGCTTTCGCCGCGCCGAGGTAGGAAAACTCTTCCAGCATCTCATCTGTCGTGCGAAGAAACAACGGAGGCTGACGATCCGCGTCGTCAAATCCTTTTCCCGCCATAATAATCCTTCGGTACACTTCATCGTCAGGATTTAAAAAATGTACGTCGCATGTTGCCACTACCGGCTTTCCGAATTTTTCTCCGAGCTCCACGATCTCCCTGTTGATATTTTGCAGATCTTCTATTGAATTTACATCCGCTATACGTTCACTCTCGATCATAAACTGATTGTTTCCGACAGGCTGTATCTCATAATAATCATAGAATTCCGCCAGCCTCGCAATCTGTTGGGCAGAGCGCTTTTCATGCACTGCCTGATATAATTCTCCCGCCTCGCAGGCGCTTCCGATCAGCAGCCCTTCCCTGTGCTCGTTCAAAAGACTTTTCGGTATTCTCGGTCTTCTTGCGTAGTAAGTCATATGAGATTGAGAGATCAACTGGTACAGATTATATCGGCCGATATCATTTTTCGCCAAAATAATAATATGATGTGTCGGCATTTTCCGAATCGCATTGACATTCCGGTCCCCGTAACGATTCACTTCTTTTAAAGTTCCGACCTGATCCTTTTTCAGCATTTCTGTAAATTTAACAAATATTTCCGCAGTTGCCTCTGCATCATCCACTGCACGGTGATGATTCTCAAGGGAAATATTCAACGCTTTCGCCACGATATTTAATTTATATTTTGACAACGTCGGCAAAAGTACACGTGCCAGCGCTACTGTATCCAGATATACAAACTCATCCGAAAGTCCAAGCGACCGGCAATTCTGTTCGATAAATCCAACATCAAACCCGGCATTGTGCGCGACAAGCACACCGTCTCCTGCAAACTCAAGGAACTGAGGTAAAACAACGTCTATTGTCGGTGAATCCATCACCATTTCGTCTGTGATGCTTGTCAGGTTTGTGATCTCAAACGGAATCGGCCGTTTCGGATTCACAAACGTACTAAAACGATCCGTGATCTTTCCGTCCGTCACTTTTACGGCTCCGATCTCTATGATCGCATCTTTGATTGAACTAAACCCTGTAGTCTCGATGTCAAAGACAATATAAGTATCGTCAAGCGTCTGATTGCCTGCGTTTACTGCAATCTCCGTCAGATCGTCCACAACATATCCTTCCACACCGTAAAGAACTTTAAACGGGTCGTCTTTATCAAGTGTTTCAATATAATGATTGGCGTCCGGAAACGCCTGAGCCACACCGTGATCTGTGATCGCGATTGCAGGATGTCCCCAGTCATGCGCACGTTTTACGATATCTTTTACTTCCGACACACCGTCCATATCGCTCATTTTCGTATGACAATGAAGTTCTACCCGCTTGATTGGACTTAAATCTTCCCTTTGAACCGTAAAATCACCGATCTTTTTAATTCCTGTTACAGAAGCTATCGTAAGTTCTCCGTCAAATTTATCAATCGTCGTAACTCCTTTGACTTTTACGAACGCTCCTTTTTTTAATTCCCCTAAGATTTCAGGAAGTTGTTCGTTTTTCGCAAACATTTTCACTGTGATCGTGTCTGTAAAGTCTGTCACAGAAAATATAATGATCGTCTTTTCATTCCGGATTTCTCTTGTATCAAAACTGATAATCTTACCGTGTACTGTGATCTCTCCCATTTCTGTGATCACCTGCTCTAAAGAAATAGGCTCATCTTCAAAATTACGCCCGTAAATCAGATTCGGATCGTCACCGATCTTAACAGGACGGTAAAAATCTTTCTTTCGGAATTCACCTTTTTTAAATTCTCCCTTTTTCACTCCTCCTGATATTGCCGCCGATGTTCCTTTCCCGTCTCGGGATGATACCGATGCTTTATCCGCCGCATTTTCAGATGAAGTTCTTTTTATCTGATCTTTCTTCTCTTCTCCTTCTGCCTGAGGCGTTTCCCCGCGCTGTCTTGCCCGTCTCTCAAAGATCGCATTGATCTCCTGTTGGATTCTCTGTTCATCATATTCCCTGCTTCCTGTTCTGTCAGGCTCTTTGTAATCTACACGGATCTCTGCCGGAATATGAAATCTTTCTGAATACACTTCCTTTAACAGATCCACTATCTCTTCTTTTCGCCCTGCCGAAACAATCGTATCGAGCAGTTCCAGGCAGACTACATTTTCCGCTTCATAGCGGATATCTGCCTGTGCAAACATATTAGATGCAAGCATACTTTTTTCTTTCAATTCGAGGATGATACTCTCCCTGTATTCATTCATAAGCGCTTCTGCAGTATACTGTCCCGAGAGCATATATTCCTCCACAATATGCACCGCAACAGCCGTTTTGGCAAATAACTGATCTTTGATACATTGTTCCATCTGAAAAATCTGCTTCTTCTGAATGAGATGTCTGCTGAAAATATATATGTTAAGAAAATCACGTCGCGAGTTCGTCGTGATCTTCTTAACTTCCACATCTGAAAACAGCAAACGGACATCATCGTCTGCTCTCAACGTCGGAAATACATGAAAAAATTTTTTATCGTCTTTTACCTGTTCCAAATCAACAGCTCCTATATATTCTTTTACACTGATAACAGTAATACGTATTCTTTTTAGCTCTCTTCATCCGGCATGATCCGAATCTGTCACTTTTTCCAGTTTAAAAGTTCCTGCCGCAATGTTTCCAAAAGTTTTTCTTCTTTTACTTTTTTTATGATCTCGCCTTTTTTGATCAGAAGACCTTCTCCGATCCCTCCGGCGATTCCGATATCAGCTTCTCTTGCCTCTCCCGGACCGTTCACTACACATCCCATAACGGCAACTTTGATATCAAGAGGAATATCCTGAACCATCTTCTCCACTTCGTTTGCCAGACCGATCAGATCGATCTTCGTCCTGCCGCAAGTAGGACAGGATACAACTTCGATCCCGCCTTTTCGCAAACCAAGTGTTTTTAATATAAGCTTTGCGCTTCGAATCTCTTCTGCCGGATCTCCGGTCAAAGAAACCCGGATCGTATTTCCTATCCCCTCGTTGAGGATGATCCCAAGACCTATCGAAGATTTTATATTTCCCGAATAAACCGTTCCCGATTCTGTAATACCGACATGAAGCGGATAAGGACATGCCTTTGCGATCAATTCGTGAGCTTTCACGCACATCAGCACATCGGAAGATTTAATACTCACAACAAGATTGTCATATCCCATTTTTTCGATCATATGCACTTTGTCAAGAGCACTCTCCACGATCCCTTCTGCCGTTACACCGTTGTATTTTTCCAAAATATGCTTTTCCAAAGAACCGCTGTTCACACCGACACGGATTGGTACATTGTACTCTTTTGCCTTATCTACAACAGCCTGAACCTTTTCTTCCGAGCCGATATTTCCCGGATTGATCCTAATCTTATCCGCTCCGTTTTCGATCGCGGCGATCGCCAGCCTGTAATCGAAATGAATATCTGCCACAAGAGGAATATGAATTTGTTTTTTTATTTCTTTCAACGCCTCTGCCGCTTCCATTGTCGGAACCGCACAACGAATGATTTCACATCCTGCCGCCTCCAAACGCAGTATCTGATCTACTGTTTCTTTCACATTTTCTGTCTTTGTATTTGTCATCGACTGGATCGTTACCGGATGAGTTCCTCCGATCTTCACATTGCCGATCGCAATTTCTTTTGTGTTTTCCCTGTACATTCTGTTTCTCCTTTTTCCGAACTGTCTTATCGTTTTATTATAACAGAAGAGTTCCGTAAACGGAACTCTTCTTCATCTGATTTGCTGTTACTTCTTTTCTCTTTTGACAAATACAAGCTGATCGCCATATTCACGCTCTGTTAATGTAAGCGTATCTTTCTCTATACTGTAATCATATGTTCCTGAGAGAAGTCCTTCCGCCTGTGTATCCTCAGTGTGAATCGTAAAAACCTTCGTTTTTGTATCCACTTCTGATTGCACCGTCTCAAAAGACTTTTTATCCTCGTCTGTCAGCGTAACTTTTCCGTTACTTTCTATCTTGATCACTTCTCCGCTGTCTTCACTGACCCAAGTTCCCACAAGTGGATTTCCGACAAAGAGTCTCGTCACAAAAAAGACCGCTACGATAACTATAAGTATTGATGATATTGCAACAATCGTTCTCCAAAGCGTACTTCTTTTCTCTTCATTATTTTCTAAAATCATAGATTATTTCGTTTCCCTTCTTTTTCTGTCTCGCTTCGGGTTTTGCACCAAAGCACTCTGTTCTGCATAATTTATTTTCTTTTTTCATTTCTGTCTGACAATCTTAGCGTCGGCAAAAAATTCCGGTACATGGAAACTCGGCACACTCGATAAGATAGGGGAATAAGATGCATAATGTTCGGCTTCTTTTGACTCTGAAATTTTATAAAAATTGCATGTAAAATAGCTTCCTTCTCCTAAATTCAGCGGTCCGTAAATCTTTTCCAAAATTTTAACGGGAACTTTCAATTCTGCCGTCCAGTCATTTTCATGCACTTCTGCATGACATTCAAATCCCACCCGTTCCGCCTCTGTAAAATAAGAACGGTACATCCGTCTGGAACCATATTCCGCATGCAGGACTCCGTTTGCATTTACTGCAAAATTCAAATAATTTTCTTCATTCGCTCTCGAAGAAACCGGCTCGAACATAAGATAAGCTTCCATCACGCTGTCTCTGTAAATCGGGTCATTGATCTCCGTATAAACACGAAGAGGATTCTTTTCTTCACAGATCAGCTTCAAATAGAATGCATCTTGAGGAATAAATCCGATATATCCATACATAGGAGGAAATTTCTCAGTTCCCCATAATGCATTTTCCACACGAAACGGAATCAGATCATCCAACTGCTCTTTTCTTTCTATTATTGCAACCTCTAATTTCATACGATGCACCTCCTCGGCTTTACTACAGAGCACAACTGTTACAGATTAATTATATGTTTATATATAATTTATCAGAAAATTTGTTGTTTTTCAATCCTTCGTATTGCCAATTCAACGCACATCTGCTATAAAATCATTCTCCGCCTAATTTTGATGCCGCAAACCATCCTGCCGCAAATGTCACCACTCCGATCAGCAATGTCACAACAGAGAACGCACTCCAGTCTGTCTTTAACAAAATTGCGATCGGCGATGCGATGATCAGACCGATGATCGCATAATATGCATGGATCTCCGCTTTTGAAAAAATAAATTCGATCAGCTTTGCAATCAGGAAGATCCCGATCACGATCCCGATTCCGAACGGTATCAAAACTTTACACTGCGTCAAAATACCATTTATATCAAAAGCTACAACAGCGTCAATAAATTGATTGATTGTTTTCAGAATCGTATCATAATATCCGAGAAGCATAAGCATCATAGATCCGCTTACTCCGGGAACGACCATCGTTGCAGCCGCAATGATACCAACGCTGAACAACTTGATCATATTTATAATTCCGAAACTTACATCTGCCGCTTTTCCGTTTGTATCCCCAAGCAAAGCCATCAGTATCACTATTCCGAAAAAGATCAAAAATGCGGCGATCTTCCCTGTTGAAACCGAGTGACCTTTCACTTTATTAAAAATAAACGGAAGACTGCCCGCGATCAATCCGCAGAAAGCAAAATTTGTCGGAATCGGATAATTTTCCAAAAGAAACTCAAACAACCTTGAAAGAATAACGATTGCCGCTCCCGCTCCTATGAAAATCGGAATAAGCAGTTTCATGCTGTTCTTAAATTCTGATTTCAGATGCGTGATCGCATGAATCAGTTTATCGTAAAGTCCCATTGCGACCATCATTGTTCCCCCGCTCACTCCGGGAATAATATTCGCAATTCCGACAACCATACCTTGTAACAATTTTTTTATCATTTTCTATGCTCCTATTTTCTTTTTCAGGAAATCAAGAAATATCTTCATCTCCTCATCTGTGCCTATTGTGATTCTAAGATAATCTTTTATCTTAGGATCATTCCAATGCCGCACATAAATTCCCGCTTCTTTTAATTCTTCAAACAATTTAAGCGCATCATATCTCGGATGAGTCACAAACAAAAAATTTGCCTTTGAATCTGTACATTCAAATCCGAGATCTCTGAGTTGCTCTTTTACATTTTCCCGCGTTTGTACTATTTTACTTATATTTGTTTTAAAATATTCCGTATTTTCCAAAGCTGCCGCTCCACATGAGATTGCCGCACAGCTCATTGTATAAGAATTAAACGAATATTTTACATCATTTAAACAACGGATCAATTCCGGATTGGAAACTGCATATCCTATTCGCATTCCCGCCATACTTCTAGACTTTGAAAACGTCTGCGTAACGATCAGATTATCGTAACGGTCAATCAAGCTGATCGCTGACTTTCCTGCAAAATCAACATACGCTTCATCTATGATCACAATATTGTCTCTGTTATGACGCAAAATGTCTTCGATGAAATCCACTTCCTCATAAATCGCCGTCGGGGCATTTGGATTCGGAAAAATGATTCCTCCGTTTACTTTGTAATAATCTTCTTTTACAATTCTAAACTTTCCATCTAATTTCGGGCAGACATACGGAATCCTGTACAAATTTGCCCATACCTGATAAAAAGAATATGTAATATCAGGAAATAATATCGGTTTTTCCGAATTAAAAAACGTAAGGAAGCAAAGCGAAAGCACATCGTCTGATCCGACTCCCACAAAAATCTGATCTTCTCCTACTTTTAATTGATCCGCGAGCGCTTTTATAAGCTTCCCTGAGGTCGGATCCGGATAAAGACGAAATTCATCCTCTTTCAGTTCATCAAAAACCGCTTTCACTTCGGGCGCCGGGGGGTATGGGTTCTCATTTGTATTCAGTTTCACTACCTTTTGCCGCGGCTGTTCTCCCGGAACATACGGATCCACTATACGTATATTATTTAAAAGTTCTTTTCTGACCGTCATTGTCTCTTCTCCCGCACATGGCTTTTTACATTCTTACTATTTATATTCTCCGGCAAGTTCTTTAAATTTCGGCAATGAATTTACGATTGTCTCGTAAGCCACACAATATGCGATACGCACATATCCCGGACATCCGAACGAACTTCCCGGAACGATCAATATGTTATATTTCTTTGCCGCTGCGCAAAACGCCTTTTCATCTTCAACCGGAGATTTGACAAAGAGATAAAATGCGCCTTCCGGTCTGACACATTCAAATCCGAGCTCTTTTAACCCGTTATAAAGCGCCTCTCTGTTTCTGTCATAATAAGAAATATCTGTTTTCGCATTCAAACATGCCTTTACTACTTTCTGCTGAAGTGTCGGGGCATTGACAAATCCAAGAATACGCGTCGCTACACTTGCTGCCGAAATCAAATCTTCGCTGTCTGAAGCTTCACTTGGGATCACAAGATAACCGATTCGTTCTCCCGGAAGAGAAAGCGATTTACTGTAAGAATATCCAACGATCGTATTCGCATAATACTTCGTCAGATAAGGAACTTCCACTCCGTCATATGCCAGCTCTCTATACGGCTCGTCCGAAATAAGATAAATATCCGTTCCGAATTCTTTCTGTTTCTTCTCTAAAATTTCCGCCATTTTTTCAATCGTCTCTTCCGAATATACAACTCCTGTCGGATTATTCGGCGTATTGACGATCACCGCTTTCGTCTTTGCCGTGATCTTTTCTTCAAACTCTGCAAGTTTCGGCTGAAATGTCTCTGTATCAGGTGACACTTCGACAAGCACACCGTCATAATTGCTGACATAACTTCTGTATTCTCCGAAATACGGTGCAAATACGATCACTTCATCTGCCGGATTCAGCAAAGATTTTAAAATAACATTTAATCCTCCTGCCGCTCCGACAGTCATGACGATATTTTTTCCTTCAAATTCTGTGCCGAACCGTTCGTTCAAAGACTGCGCCACCGCTTCGCGCACATCCGCATAACCTGCGTTACTGTTTGTATAACCGTGAAGCGCGATCGGATCTTCCTCATTCAGAAGTTCGATGATCGCATTTTTCACCTCTTCCGGCGCCGGAACGTTCGGATTGCCGAGACTGAAATCAAATACGTTTTCCGCACCGTAAATCTTTGCGAGACGGTTTCCCTCCTCGAACATCGCTCGGATCGCAGAACTGTTTGCCACCATATTTTCCATTTTTTTTGATATCATAGCTGTCACTCCATTTCTTTTACAATTCCTTTTTCCTCAAGAAAAGCCGGTCTATAAGAAAGTTTCGCCTTGCGAAGTCCCTCGGCTCCGGTGTCCTCCTCACGATTCACATATTCATACTCCATACATTCATGCTGTACAAACTGCTGATTGATCATCGGATACGCCCCGTCTACTTCCGCAAACGCTTTTTCAATATGCACGACAAATGTGTCGTCGCTGACCGGTTCTCCGACTGTAAAGGCTACGATCTTTCCGTCTGCTTTTAAAACGCCGCCTTTTAATCCCAACTCTTTATATAAGCGCAAAGAATTCAGCGTCACGCACATCTCTGCATTTTTTTCCGGATCATCTTCACATCCGTTTTTATTTCTCCATTTTAGAGCCATCTGGAAGCAGTCTTCCACATTATCGTCATTTAACGGCTCATAGCTCCAATCCGGATAAAGAGCCTTGAATTTATTGATATGATTCCGCTTCCCATGAAGCTTTTTTCCTGCCAGAGAAGCAAGTTTCTCCGTCTCATACACATAATCTGCCAGATCTCGGTTATACTCGATAAAAAACTTTTTCGGATACCACTTGTCAAGCTGTGCAAACATATGCGGCGTTACATTATACAATATAAAAGGAACGTCTTTCTCTTTGCAATATTCCATAAGAAATTCAAGCGCTTTCTTAACATTCTCCGGTTCTCCCGCCGGATAAGTAAACGAAAGATTTTTCCCGCTGTCTCTAAAAACAAGTGTATCTTCGATGATTGCATACTGTACTTTGTAATGTCTTGACCATAGATATACATTCACAAATGTTCTTTCACAGCTTCTGCTTTGAGCTTTTTCAAAATAAGAGGAAATAATTTCTTTATCTTCCAGTTCCGGCCGTTTAAACGTAGGTTCTGTCATAAATCTTATCCCTCCATTTTTGCAAGCTTCGCTGTTTGATCTGCTGCTATCAGACTGTCGATAATTTCATCCAAATCTCCGTTCAGTATTGTATCTAACTTATGAAGAGTCAGCTTGATCCTGTGATCTGTAACACGTCCCTGCGGGAAATTATATGTTCTGATCTTTTCGGAACGGTCTCCCGTACCGATCTGACTTCTTCTAGCCTCCGCTTCTGAAGCCTGTTGTTTTTCCAATTCCAGATCGTAGAGTTTTGAACGAAGCAGACGGAATGCTTTTTCTTTATTTTGAAGCTGAGACTTCTCCGTCTGGCTGTAAATTACAATTCCCGTGGGATAATGAGTAAGACGGACTGCGGAATCGGTTGTATTGACACACTGTCCTCCGTTTCCCGACGCACGCATAACGTCGATACGAATATCTTTCTCATCGATCACTACGTCAACTTCTTCTGCCTCCGGCATGATTGCAACGGTAATCGTAGATGTATGGATACGCCCGCCGCTCTCTGTTTCCGGAACGCGCTGAACCCTGTGAACTCCGCTTTCATATTTCAATCTGGAATAAGCTCCCTGACCTGTTATCATGAATACGCACTCTTTGAATCCTCCGATTCCGTTTTCGTTCAAAGAGATCATCTCTGTCTTCCATCTTCGGCTGTCCGCATAATGAACATACATACGGTAGATCTCAGCCGCAAAAAGCGCCGCTTCATCACCGCCTGCGCCTGCCCGGATCTCAACGATAACGTTCTTATCATCATTCGGATCTTTCGGGAGCAGAAGGATCTTCAGCTCCTGTTCCAATTCTTCTACACGTTTTCTCGAATCGCTCAACTCTTCTTTCGCAAGTTCTCTCATCTCTTCGTCAGACTCTTCCTCAAGCATCGCCAGACTGTCTTCGATGTTCTGCCTGCACTGCTTGTACTCATTGTAAGCCTCTACGATCGGCGCAAGATCACTTTGCTCTTTCATCAGTTTTCTAAACCTTACAGGATCGTCCGCCACACCCGGCTCCTGTAACTCTCCCATAACTTCTTCATATCGAATTAACAAATCTTCTAATCTGTCAAACATTTCTCTTATCCTTTCCTGTACACCTTATCTGTATACTGTCCTGTATATTTTCTATACACTTTGTAAAACTACCCACTGTCTAAAGCTAATGGGCTTGCGGCAAACTTATTTTCAACTATACATGCCATATACGACGCGGTCAAGTCCTGCAAGATCTTTTTTCACTTCAATATTTTCATACCCAGCCTCTTGAAGCAGCGTTTTTACCGCTTCCGCCTGATCGCTTCCGATCTCAAATATAAGCCATCCGCCGCGCTTTAAATACTGTCTGCTTTCTTTCACGATGATCCGATAAAAATAAAGACCGTCCTCTTTTCCGTCCAATGCCTTGATAGGATCGTGAAATCTGACTTCCTCTTGGAGCCGCTCTATTTCAGATGTCCGTATGTAAGGCGGGTTTGAAAGAATCATATCAAAACTTCCTTCTACGTTTTCAAACAGATCTCCTTGCACAAACTTCGCTTCTATACCGAGCTTTTTCGCATTTTCAACCGCAACAGCCAGCGCTTCTTTTGAAATATCCGAGCCGACGCCGTAAATATCTATTTTTCGTTTCCTTCTTACATAATGCAGCATACTCAAAAGAATGCAGCCTGATCCGGTACAAAGATCAAGAATCCGGACTATTTCCTTATGTTTCTTTTCTTTTTCAAGCAGACACAAAGCCTGTTCTACAAGAACTTCTGTATCCTGACGGGGAATAAGTACATGTTCGTTTACCAGAAACGGAAGTCCCATAAATTCCTGTACCCCGGTAATATGTTGGAGCGGAATCCTCTCTGCCCGCCTTTTGATACACTCTTCATACTGTATTTTTTCTTCTTCAGTCAATTCTTTTTCCGGGTATGCATAAAATACTGCCCTGCTGATCTTTGTCACATATTCTAATAAATACCATGCATCGATCTTTGACTCTTCGACGCATGCCTTTTCTAACAATTCGACGCCCCATGCATACGCTTCTTTATAATTCATTGTTCTTCTCCTGCCACTCCCGCCAGTCAAACACTTTCTCTACCGCACAGATCGCCACTTCGATCATACTGTCATCCGGTTCTTTCGTCGTCATATTTTGAACCCACATTCCCGGCTTACTCAAAAGATTCACAACCGGATTGTCACTGTTGCCTGCCAATTTGATGATTTCATAAGAAACACCTGCAATAAGGGGAAGAAGCGCCAACCTGATAACAATGCGCATCACCTGTGACTGCGCCGTAATAAAAAAGCAAAATATCACACTTACGATCATCACAAAAAAGAGAAAACTTGTTCCGCATCGTTTGTGCTGTTTTGAACTTTTCCTCACATTTTCCACATTCAGTTCTAATCCGTGTTCGATACAGTTAATACACTTATGTTCTGCCCCGTGATACATAAAGGTTCTTTTTATATCTTTTGTCCTTGAAATAAGAAAAATATAAATCAAAAAGATCGCAACACGGATCACACCTTCAAAAACAGTCACCGCAACACGGGATGACGTCACCCGTTTCAAAAGTCCGCTCAGCACATAGGGCAGTATCATAAACAATGCCGCAGCCGCCAGCAACGAAATGACTACCGTAATGTTCATAATGATCTTCTCTTTCTTTTCTCTCTTTTGCGCCTCTTCTTTCGTCAAAAGTTCGCCTTCCTCTTCTTCCTCAAAAAACGAAGCAGAATACATCAACGTCTTCATTCCAAGAACAAGAGAATCCACAAAATTAAATATTCCTCTTATAAAAGGAATTTTCAGAAGAACTTTCCACGGAATCACACTATGATAATCCCACACTTCTGATTCTATCTCTCCATCCGGCTTTCGTACTGCCACAGAATACTTTCCGCCGTTTCTCATCATAATGCCTTCCAGCACTGCCTGTCCGCCAATATTCGATGATCGCATAATTTCCCTGCTTTCTCCTTTACTGTCTGCCGGAATCTTAACTAAGAGAATTGCTTTCTCAGTCTGACCTGTACAGATTTTTAATTACTGAAAAACTAACGTATTCTCAGTAAAGAAAAGAGGCTGAGATGATCCCACCTCAGCCTGCTTCATTCGCTTCTTATTTAATACCGTATTTTTTATTAAACTTATCAACACGGCCGCGTGCCTGTGCTGCTTTCTGCTGTCCTGTATAGAACGGATGGCATTTGGAGCAGATTTCAACGTGGATGTTCTCTTTTGTAGAACCTGTTACAAATGTGTTTCCACAGTTGCAAGTCACAGTTGCCTGATGATATTCTGGATGGATTCCTTCGCGCATGATTTTCACCTCTCTATTTCAAAATAGTTATTATAATCTCTAAACAGCTTCCTCATTGTATCACAAGTTATTTCCTTTTGCAACTATTTTTTAGATAAACTTCTGACGAATAACCTGCTGCACTAATTCTGCATTTGATTTTGTCCTCGAAAACATATTGATCAGATTGTCTGCGGCTTCTTCCGCTTTCATTCCGTTTAACGCCTTCCGGATAATGTAACTTGCTTCTTGTTCCTCTTTATTAAGAAGAAGATCTTCTCTTCTCGTTCCGGAACGCGGAATATCGATTGCCGGAAACACTCTTTTCTCCTGAAGTTTTCGATCAAGCATAAGTTCCATATTTCCTGTTCCTTTGAACTCTTCGTATACGACATCGTCCATCTTACTTCCCGTTTCTACGAGAGCAGTGGCCAGAATAGTAAGACTTCCGCCTTCCCGCATTTTTCGGGCTGCTCCGAAAAAGCGCTTCGGACTGTAAAGAGCTGCCGGATCAAGACCTCCCGACAATGTTCGTCCCGATGGCGGAACGGTCAGGTTATATGCCCGTGATAATCTTGTAATACTATCTAAAAGGATCATTACATCCCGGCCATGTTCTACGAGACGCTTTGCCCTTGCGATCAACATCTCCGATACCCTTTTATGATGTTCCGGAAGTTCGTCAAACGTAGAATATATTACCTCTACATTCGGTCCTTCGATCGCTTCTTTAATATCAGTTACTTCCTCCGGCCGTTCATCGATCAGTAATATAAGAAGGTGCATGTCCGGTTCTGTTTTCTGTACCGAAAGCGCAACTTCTTTTAAAAGAGTTGTTTTTCCCGCTTTCGGCGGAGAAACGATCATCCCTCTCTGACCTTTTCCGATCGGCGAAATCAAATCCATAATCCGCATCGCCGTACTGCTTCCCGGCTGTTCCAGACGGATTCTGTCTTTTGGAAATATCGGCGTCAACTCTTCAAAGTTCGGTCTTTTCGCAGCTTCCGCCGGGTGATATCCGTTGACTGTAGTTACATAAAGAAGGGCGCTGAATTTTTCACTCTGCGTTTTAATCCTTGTATTTCCAGACAATATATCTCCTGTTTTAAGTCCGAACCGGCGGATCTGTGCAGGTGAGACATATACGTCATTTTCTCCCGGAAGATAGTTGTCACTTCTGATAAATCCAAAACCGTCGGGCATGACCTCTAATATTCCGCTTACCGAGCATCCGCTGTCAAGCTGTTCCATATCTGTCTCCGGCTTCTTATCCTTCGCCTCTCTATGTTCCTTATTTTCTTTCAATTCAGAAGCTGCTTTTTCCTCTCTATTTTGATTTTGCATTTCTTTCAAATGCTCCTGCGAACTTTCTTTTTGTTCCGAAAGCTTCTCCTGATCTTCCTGCTCGTCAAGAGAGATCATCGCTTCGATCAAATCTGCTTTTTTTAATGTAGAAACGCCTTTCATTTTTCTCGCTTTTGCCAACTCTTTTAATGTTGCCAGCGGGAGAGATTCATATTTTTCTCTTGTCATAATCCAACCCTTTCATGAAATATAAGAAATATAAACAAATCGGTTTCTTCAATTTTTTCTAAATGCTCCGGGAATCACTGTCTGAATTGACATAAAATTGATGAATTCACTAAACATGTGTACTTATTATACATTTCGTTCATGCCCTTGTCAAGACGGGGGGAGAAGTGCTATGATAATAGCATATGTGCAAAACGATAATTACAAGCGAGGTAATCAAAATGTCAAATAGCGAAAAAGCACTTCAGATGCATGAACAATGGAACGGGAAACTGGAAACAACAGCAAAAGCCCACGTCAATTCCCGCGAGGATCTTGCGATCGCTTACACTCCGGGAGTAGCGGAACCGTGTAAAGTTATCGCAAAAGATCCGGAAGCCGCATACAAATATACAATCAAATCCAACACTGTAGCAGTCGTTTCCGACGGAAGCGCCGTACTTGGCCTCGGAAACATCGGCGCTCTTGCCGCAATGCCTGTTATGGAAGGAAAGGCCGTACTTTTCAAAGAATTCGGCGGTGTCAATGCAGTACCGATCTGTCTTGATACCCAAGATACAGAGGAGATCATCCGTACTGTCGTAAATATTGCTCCGGCATTCGGAGGAATCAATCTGGAAGACATCTCGGCTCCCCGCTGTTTTGAAATCGAAACACGTTTAAAAGAACTGCTTGATATTCCTGTTTTCCATGACGATCAGCACGGAACCGCTATCGTCGTACTTGCCGGAATCATCAACGCCCTGAAAGTAACCAAAAAAGAGAAGGAGACATGCCGCGTTGTCGTAAACGGAGCCGGCAGCGCCGGAGTTGCGATTACGAAACTTCTTTTAAATTACGGTTTCAAAGACATTACAATGTGCGATATTAACGGAATCATCTCAAAAGATTCAGAGAACTTAAACTGGATGCAAAAGGAAATGGCAAAAGTGACTAATTTAAAAAATGCTTCGGGAACTTTGGCCGACGCTTTAAAAGGCGCAGATATTTTTGTCGGTGTTTCCGCTCCCGGCATCGTCACAAAAGACATGGTTGCTTCTATGAATAAAGATGCCATTTTGTTCGCTATGGCGAATCCTGTTCCCGAGATCATGCCTGATCTTGCCAAAGCCGCAGGTGCGAAAGTCGTCGGAACGGGACGTTCGGATTTTCCGAATCAGGTAAATAACGTAGTAGCTTTTCCGGGTATCTTTAAAGGCGCTTTAGAAGGCCGTGCTTCTCAGATCACAGAAGAAATGAAACTCGCCGCTGCAAAAGCGATCGCCGGACTTGTCCCGGATGAAGAACTTTCCGAAGATAATATTTTACCTCAGGCATTTGACCCATGTGTTGCGGAAACAGTCAGCCGCGCAATAAAGGAATTGATTTAATGGCGCCTGTTTTTTCACAGTTTCAGCCAGATGGGGAACGTTATCGTTCCCTGAATCTCTATCTTAAGAAACTGTTCGGAGAAAAAGTATATAAGGTCACTTTAAACGGAGGGATGACATGTCCGAACAGAGACGGACATATCGGAACCGGCGGATGTATTTTCTGCAGTGCGATGGGATCCGGTGACTTTGCGGGAAACGCTTCGCTTTCTATTACCGAACAACTAAGGGAAGGCAAAGACGCAATCAGAAAAAAGCGCCCCGTACGCAAATTTATCGCTTATTTTCAAGCGTTTACAAACACTTACGCTCCTGTAGATCATCTTGAAAAAATATTTACCGAAGCAATAAACGATCCCGATGTCTGCGCTCTCTCAATCGCCACCAGACCCGATTGTCTGCCTCCTGCCGTACTTGAGCTGCTTGGCAGATTAAACCGGATCAAACCTGTCTGGGTAGAGTTGGGACTTCAGACGGTCAATTCCGAAACGGCACGTTTCATCCGGCGCGGATATCCGACGGATGTATTTGATCATGCGGTGCACCGGCTTCGTATGCTTGGAATCACTGTCATCGTTCACGTCATCCTCTTTCTTCCGTACGAAACGAAAGAAATGATGTTCCATACGATCGATCATTTGAACAAACTTGATATTCAGGGGATTAAACTGCAGCTTCTTCATATATTGAAAGGAACAGATCTCGCAGCCGTTTACGAAAAAACACATTTTCACGTACCTGATATGGAAGAATATATCGAACTGCTCGGGTCATGTATCGCAAAACTGCGCCCTGATATCATTGTTCACAGACTGACAGGAGACGGACCTAAAGAACTTCTTATCGCGCCGTTATGGACAAGCGCAAAACGAACCGTCTTAAATCGGTTTCATCAATATTTAAAGCAACAAGACATTTGGCAGGGAAAGGATTATCATGTCTGAAACATTTACACTGTATAAACTAATCATACTCTATATGCTGAACAAAGTTGATTTTCCGCTCACCACTTCCCAGATATCGGAATTCGTACTGGATAAAGGGTACACAACTTATTTTAAATTGCAGGAGGCAATCTCCGAACTGACGCAGTCCGAGCTGATCCGCACCGAGACAACCCACAATCGGACTCTCTATCATCTCACAGAGAGCGGTGCGGAAACGATCCATTATTTCAGCAATAAAATTTCATCCGCCATACGCAAGGATATCGACGATTTTCTGACCGAAAAACAATATGACTTAAAAGAAGAAGTATCTGTAAAAGCCGACTACTATCTAAACACAAATCAGGAATACGAAACAAGATGTCAGATTGTAGAAAACGGTTTCAGCCTGATCGACTTAAAATTAACTGTTCCGACTGAAAAAGAGGCTAAAGCCATCACAAATCACTGGAATTTAAAAAGTCAGGAAATCTACACATTACTCCTTACGAATCTTCTGTAAGTATTCCGTTATCGTTTTTTCGTATCCGAGTATGCCCGGTTCATAGAATCGGGCATTTTTTATTTCATCAGGAAGGTACTGCTGTTTCACATAATGATCCGGATAATCATGAGCGTACTTATAATCTGTGCCATGACCGAGTTTTTTTGCCCCTTTATAATGCGCGTCTCTAAGATGTGCCGGCACGCTTGTCTGATAGTTCCTCACCGCTTCATTTGCCGCAAAAATCGCATTGACCGCAGAGTTACTTTTAGGCGCACATGCTACATACGTCACTGCCTGAGATAAAATAATCTGAGACTCCGGCATGCCGATCCGCTCTACCGCCTGTGCCGCCGAAACGGCAACCGTCAGAGCCATCGGATCTGCATTTCCCACATCTTCCGCTGCGCATATCATAATGCGGCGGGCAATAAACTTGACATCTTCTCCCGCATACAGCATTTTTGCCAAATAAAACACTGCCGCATCCGGATCTGATCCACGCATACTTTTGATAAACGCCGAAATAATATCGTAATGATTATCCCCTTTTTTATCATAGTTTACCACTCTTTTCTGTATACATTCCGAAGCTGTTTCAAGAGTAATATGAATAATCCCGTCTTCTGACCGTTCTGTCGTTAAAACGCCCAGTTCAATCGCATTCAACGCGCTTCTGGCATCTCCTCCCGACATATCCGCTAAAAATTCAAGCGCTTCTTCTTCTATCTTGGCGCCAAAACTTCCGAGACCTTTTTCTTCATCTTCCACCGCACGTCTAAGCAATATTTTAATATCTTCTTTCTCAAGCGGTTTCAATTCAAACACGGCAGAACGGGAAAGCAAAGCTCCGTTTACCTCAAAATATGGATTTTCTGTTGTAGCCCCGATCAATATCACTGTTCCGTCCTCCACAAACGGAAGGAGATAATCTTGCTGGCCTTTATTAAACCTATGAATCTCATCGATAAAAAGAATCGTCCGTTTCCCGTACATTCCCTGCATATCTTTCGCTTCTTTTACGACTTCCTCCATATCCTTTTTCCCCGCAACAGTCGCATTGATCTGCTTAAATTCTGCACTTGTCGTATTTGCGATCACTTTTGCAAGAGTTGTTTTACCTGTTCCCGGAGGACCGTAAAAAATAACGGAACTAAGCTTATCCGCCTTGATCGCCCGATATAACAATTTATCCTTTCCTATAATATGCTGTTGGCCGACCACTTCATCCAAAGTCTTAGGGCGCATTCTGGATGCCAGCGGCGATTCTTTTTCCTTCTTTGTCTCCCTCATATAATCAAATAAATCCATCTGGTTCTTCCTTTCGTCACTCTTCTTGTTTTCTCTGTAAATCTACTCTGCCTGTATCAAACTGCGGATTACTTCTCCTGCGATCAGCAAGCCCGCAACAGGCGGAACAAACGAAACACTTCCCGGAATGGTTCTTCGCATTCCCTTCTCTTCTTCTGTCGTACGCCCCTCTGCGCTGATCGGCTTTTCCTTTGAATACAACACTTTCAAATGTGTGATGCCTCGGTTTCTAAGTTCCTTTCTCATCACTTTACAAAGAGGACATACACTTGTTTTTGACAGATCTGTAATCTCAAACATTTCTGCATGAAGCTTATTTCCTGTACCCATGCTGCTTATAATCGGAATATTCCGTTCCCCGGCAAGTTCCGCAAGGACAATTTTCGCACTGACCGTATCGATCGCATCTATTATATAATGAATAGTTCCGATCTGTTCCAGAAGTTCTTTTGCATTGTCCGGCAGAACAAAAGTCTCGTATGTTTCCACTTTGATATTCGGATCGATGTCTTTGATTCTCTCTCTCATCACATCCGTTTTCATTCTTCCGATCGTACTATGATAAGCAATCGACTGCCGGTTAATATTTGTAAGCGATACATCGTCATTGTCGATCAATATCAATCTCCCGATACCGCACCTTGCCAATGCTTCGATACAGTGAGATCCGACGCCTCCTACACCAAACACGGCAACAGATGCTTTTTTTAATTTTTCCATATTTTCACTGCCAATTAAAAGTTCTGTTCTTGAATATTCGTTTATCATCCGTTCTCCTATCCTGTTCTTTCAAACTATCAATTAATAATCAATTCGTCTGCTGTCACAAACTCATATCCTTGTTTCTCCATAATATCAACAATCTGTAATGCGGCCTCCACCGACTCTCCGTAACAGTCATGCATAAGGATTACATCTCCTTCTTTTGTATCCGCCGTTACTTTCTCGACAATTTTTTCCGTGTCTTTTGTAACCCAATCAAGAGAGTCAACCGTCCATTTCACATATATTTTATCGGGATCTTCTTCTCCTTCCGGCATTGCCCCAAACGGCGGACGGATAAATTCCGTCTCATGTCCTGTGATCTTTTTAATCGCCTCATCTGTAGTTTTAATCTCTTTTTCAGCCTCTCTGCCGCTGATTTTCGACAGATCGACATGACGATATGTATGATTTCCGATCAAATGACCTTCTTCATACATTCTTTTTACGATTTTTTTGCTTTCTTCTTGTTCTGTGTTTGCTCCGATCAGAAAAAATGTTGCTTTGATCCCCCGTTCTTTTAAACCGTCCAAAAGCATCGGAGTATACTTTATATTCGGCCCGTCATCAAACGTAAGCGCAATCTTCGGTTTCTGCTCTTCTCCCCCTGCACATTCCGCCGCAACATCTTCTGACGCCGTTGAAACAGCCGTTTGAAAATCAAATGGAAAAAAGCGCAGCACTGCTGCCAACACCAAGATCTGCATCCATATTTTTCTGTTTCGCTCCATTGCATCTCTGCCTTTGATTTCTTTCACTTTCCAGTATATGTTCTTCTTCTCTTATAGATGCAAAGCGTTCCGTTTTGCAAGATATACCGTCATATTTTTCTTACACGGCTCTTTCTGTACTCTGACGGACTTTCCCCTTTCTGCTTACGAAAAGCTTTTGAAAAATAAAGATTATTTTCAAAACCGACCGAATAAGCAATCGCCGAGACCGAAAGATCTGTCTCTCGCAGAAGTCGACACGCCTGCTTGATCCTGTATTCCGTCAAATATTCTTTCGGCGATCTGTTCATATAATTTTGAAAAGAACGAAACAAATGGCTTCTGCTTATCCCGACATAGGAAGCAATCTCTTCTACCGTAATAGGATATGAATAATTTGTTTCTATATAACTCTCCGCCTTCTCTGCGTAAGTCAGCTGTATCGCCTTTTCTTTCTCTTCATGCTCTGCGTAATGCATAAACACTGCCAGCAGACTGTACATCTCCCCTGTCATAGCGACAGCGGCCTCATATGTATTTCCTTTCGCATTATAAATCCGTTCCAGTCCGTCACGTATCTTTTCTGTCGGAATCCTCCCTTTTAAAATATACGGAGTCTCCCTGCTAAATTCTGTATTTCTGATAAGAGACGCCGCATCCGCGCCCATAAACCCTGCCCATGCATATTCCCACGGCTTATCCGCATCTGCCTGATACCTAAGCTCTACTCCCGGATAGAGAATAAACGTATCTCCTTCTTCCAAATGCTTTGACACAGTTCCCGTACAATAACATCCGCTCCCCGACAAAATGTGATGAATACAATAGTGATCTCTCACTCCGGGCCCCCACTGATATTCGGGATCACATTTCTGATATCCGACATTATATACGGACAAAGAATTCAGCAGATTTTCCCCTGTTTTATACGAATGTTTATATGATGCTTCCATAGAATCCCCTTTCTTGATCCTTCGTTTCATATCCCGATCATCAAACTATATCCATTATAAACTTTCCCTTATTATAAATGCAACATTTTTACATGGATTCGCACGGATTTTTTATAGACCTTTTCACTGCTTTCATCCTATACTATAGACAGAAAATTTCGAGAAAATAAAAAACTTTCCACAAATTAATTAACAAAAAACAGAAAAAAGGAGTCCGATCATGCTTTATGAATCAATCAAAAAATTAGTGCAATATGGGATAGATACCGGTCTTACTCCCGAATGCGAACGTGTTTACACAACAAATCTTCTTCTTGAACTCTTTCATGAAGACAACTACGAAGACATCGAATGTACTTCCGACAACCGTGATCTTGAGGAAATTCTCAAAGATCTTCTTGACGAGGCCGTAAAACGGGGAATTATAGAAGACAGCATTACATACCGTGATCTTTTTGACACAAAAATCATGAACTGTCTGATGCCGCGTCCTTCACAGATCCAAAAAGAATTTCAGGAAAAATATAACATTTCTCCTGAGGAAGCCACCTCTTACTATTATAAATTAAGTCAGGACAGTGACTATATCCGCCGCTACCGCATCAAAAAAGATCGAAAATGGACAGTCGAAACCAAATACGGCACACTTGACATTACGATCAATCTTTCCAAACCGGAAAAAGATCCGAAAGCGATTGCCGCTGCAGGAAAAGCGAAATCCGCTTCCTATCCAAAATGTCAGCTCTGCATGGAAAACGAAGGCTATGCCGGACGTTCCAACCATCCTGCAAGAGAGAACCACCGCATCATCCCGATCACGATCCAGGGACGCAGCTGGGGATTCCAGTATTCTCCTTACGTTTATTACAACGAACACTGCATCGTATTTAACGGCGAACATGTTCCGATGAAGATAGACAGAAATACATTTGCCAAACTGTTTGATTTTATTAAACTATTTCCACACTACTTCCTTGGATCGAACGCAGACCTTCCGATCGTCGGCGGCTCTATCTTAAGCCATGATCATTTCCAGGGCGGAAATTATACTTTCGCCATGGCCAAAGCTCCGATCATCGAAAACTTTACTGTGCCGGGATATGAAGACGTGGAAGCGGGAATCGTCAAATGGCCCCTTTCTGTTATCCGTCTGAGAGGAGAAAATACGGAACAGATTATCGACCTTGCAGATCATATTCTTTCAAAATGGCGTACTTATACAGACGAGGAAGCATTTATATTTGCAGAAACAGACGGGGTTTTACACAACACGATCACCCCGATCGCCAGAAAAAAAGACGGTATGTATGAACTTGATCTGACGCTTCGCAACAACATTACAACAGAAGAACATCCTCTCGGAGTATATCATCCGCACGAAGAACTTCACCATATCAAAAAAGAAAACATCGGTCTGATAGAAGTAATGGGTCTCGCCGTTCTTCCTGCAAGACTCAAAGGAGAGATGGAACTTCTAAAAGAATATATCATAGAGAAAAAAGACATCCGAAGCAATGATCAAATTGCAAAACACGCAGACTGGACAGATGCCTTTCTATCAGAGTACGACAATGTTACAGAAGAAAATATCGAACAGATTTTGGAACAGGAAGTCGGAAAAGTATTTTGCAAAGTACTCGAAGACGCAGGTGTATATAAATGCACAGATGAAGGAATTAAAGCCTTTAAACGTTTCATTTCCACACTCTGATGGATATACCTCTGATAAACTTCTCCTTTGGCAATATATCCCCTTCGGAAAGGGAGTAAAAAAGAGGACCTTTCGTTCATTTTGAACGAAAGGTCCTCTTTTTCCATAGAGACTGTTATTTCACAGCCTCTTTTCATAACACGCCTTTCACTTATAAAAAACAAGACATTTTAATATTTCTGATATCGGGCTGATCCGAAAGCGATCATCATAACAAAAATCGGCTCAAGGAAAATCAGTCCGATCGTAAACCCAAGTCCTTTTCCGAAGCTTTTCGCCAGATTCACACAATAAAACACAGACAAAACGATCGTTACCAGTCCGCACAGACCTCCCAGAAATCCCGAAAACGACCAGAAATCTCCGCCTGAAATACTGGAAAATATACTTTCCAACACTGTAAATATGAAATAAATCCAAAACATATTCGGAGTCCACGCGATCTTATAAGCCGTATATGTATTATATACCGGAATTATAGACTTCCAACCGGCCTCTCCCGCTTTCATAAACATCAGCCAGTTTGCGAGAATCGTCAACGCAAACCAGATTAATGCCGCAGCGCCATAGACCACTCCTCCGATCGCGAGAAATAGCATAGAAAATATTGCCCAAGCCATATCGAAACCTCCTGTTTTCCTGTCCGGATCGCTTCCATGAGATACTTTCAGGAAGCGTTATCCATAAATTTATTCCCATTATACTTCTTTACAATCAAAACTACAAGAGAACATTTTTTCTATTTTAAAGCGCTTTACGAAAAATCTTTCAAGCCATCCAGTTTTTTTCTCACTTCTTCCATTTTTACAGAAAACTCTTCATAAAATCCGTTTTCATCATCAGCCCGATATGGCGCCTCAAAAAAGCTCCTCAGCACATATAGAGTCAATATATTTCTGTTTTTATCATCCAGCCCGAAGATCGCATTTTCACAATCTTTCAGAAATCCATGCCACTTCCATATATAGTCCTCATACGCTTTCAAGTTTGCAATTCCGAGCCATTTTTTTATTTTTATCTTACCACGTTCCTTTCTCGCACATTCATGGATCTGGATAAAATATTTTATTCCGTTTTCTTCATAATATCTGCCAAGAGGAAACAGACGGCAGATACCCGGTCTATATGCATGTATGCTGCATCTGCCATACACATCTAAAAACGGACAGACATCTCCTTCCGGCGTCATCCGCACGTTCGGCAATATCATACCGTCTACAATCCCCAGCTCAATTTCCTGTTCCATCAAAGCCGTAAATTCTTTTCCGACCCCTTTTTTAAGCCGCCATATATCCATAGGATCTAATTTGATCGAGTCACCCATTCCTCTGCAGCATGCGGAACACCCCGCACAGTCATGACAATCCGCTTTTACCATATCTCCGGACGAATAGAGACGCCCGTCTGATATTTCATTCAAATCAATATTTCGTTTCATTACTTCTCATCCTCTGATAACTCTGTATTTCTATGCATCAAATCTTCCAGTGTGATACCATCAAAATAATCATTGATCATTTTGTGAAAATCAGTCCACATTCCAATTGTGTGACACTGATCTTTTCTTTCACAGACAGGTGCATTGCATTCCAGGCATGAGACCGGAGCAAGGTTTCCCTCCGTAAGACGAAGGATTTCTCCGACCTTATATTCTTTTGGTTCACGGCAGAGACGATACCCGCCGCCTTTTCCGTGAACGCCTTCTATTAATCCGTTTTTTGTCAGCACCGGCAAGATCCTTTCTAAATACTTCAAAGAAATACCTTGCCGGGCAGCCACGATTTTCATCGCGACATGCCCGGACTCTTTATTCTGTGCAAGATCGATCATCACTCTTAAAGCATATCTTCCTTTTGTGGAGATCAACATTCAGCACTTCTCCTTTCTCATGCTTTTTGAAAGTCAATCCGCGAACATCGGTGTCGACAAATAGCGATCCCCCGTATCAGGCAGAAGCACTACGATCGTCTTTCCTTCATTCTCGCTGCGTTTTGCAAGCTCTATTGCCGCCCAAACCGCTGCTCCGGATGAAATGCCGACAAGAATACCTTCTCTTTGTCCGATCATTTTTCCTGTGGCAAATGCATCTTCGTCCGAAACTGCGATAATCTCGTCATAAACATTTGTATTTAAAATTTCCGGAACAAATCCTGCCCCGATTCCCTGAATTTTATGCGCTCCCGGAATTCCTTCTGAAAGAACTGCCGACGACTTCGGCTCAACAGCCACGATCTCCACGTCTTTCTTTTTCGATTTCAGATATTCTCCGACTCCGGTCAGGGTACCTCCTGTTCCTACTCCCGCCACAAAGATATCGACCTTCGCATCTGTATCTTCGTAGATCTCCGGGCCCGTCGTGTCCCGATGAGCCTGTGGATTCGCCGGGTTTACAAACTGACCCGGGATAAAGCTGTTCGGAAGTTCTTTTGCCAATTCTTCCGCCTTCTCAATCGCACCTTTCATTCCTCTCGCTCCGTCACTTAACACGAGTTCCGCGCCATATGCTTTCATGATCTGCCTGCGTTCTACCGACATCGTTTCCGGCATCACTATAATAATGCGGTATCCTCTTGCCGCTGCAACAGCCGCAAGACCGATTCCTGTATTCCCGCTCGTCGGTTCGATAATAACAGAATCTTTCTTTAATTTTCCGCTTTTTTCAGCCTCATCTATCATCGCTTTCGCTACTCGATCCTTTACAGAGCCTGCCGGATTAAAATATTCCAATTTTGCCAGGATTTTTGCTTTCAGCCCATGTTCTTTTTCAATATGGGTCAGTTCCATAAGTGGTGTTTTTCCGATCAACTGATCGGCTGATGTATAAATCTTAGACATATTATTATCTCCTTTTTCATGTTTCAATTTTATTTTCTCACAGTTTTTCAACAGATGCAAATCCCTTTTCCAAATCTGCGATAATATCGTCGATATGTTCCGTTCCGATTGAAAGACGGATCGTATTCTGCCGGATTCCCTGCTCCTGCAGTTCCTGTGCGTTAAGCTGAGAATGGGTTGTTGTTGCCGGATGGATCACAAGACTTTTGACATCCGCAACATTTGCCAAAAGAGAAAATATTTCCAAATGATCGATAAACTCGTGCGCTTCTTTTATTCCTCCCTTAATCTCAAATGTAAAAATAGAACCTCCGCCATTTTTGAAAAACTTCTTGTATAAATCATGATCCGGATGATCCGCCAGAAGCGGATGATTCACTTTTTCAACAAGGGGATGGTGATTCAAGTATTCGATCACTTTTTTCGTATTTTCGGCATGACGTTCCAAACGAAGGGAGAGCGTTTCTGTTCCCTGAAGCAAAAGAAATGCAGCAAAAGGAGAGATTGCCGCGCCCATATCACGCAGGATCACCGCCCGGATATATGTCACAAACGCCGCGCCCGGAGCCGCCTGCGAAAACACAACTCCATGATAGCTGTCATTTGGGTCTGTAATAGCCGGATACTTTCCCGAAGCTTTCCAGTCAAATCTTCCCGAATCAACGATAACGCCTCCAAGTGTTGTTCCGTGCCCGCCGATAAACTTTGTGGCAGAATGTACGACAATATCCGCTCCATGTTCGATCGGCCGAATCCAATACGGCGTTCCAAACGTATTATCCACCACAAGAGGGATCTGATATTTGTGAGCTAATTCTGCCAGTGCATCCATATCCGGAATATCACAGTTGGGATTGCCGAGCGTCTCGATATAGAGCGCTTTTGTCTGCTCTGTAATTGCACGTTCTACCGCTTCCAGATCATGGATATCTACAAAACTTGCCGTAATTCCGAGATTCGGCAACGTATGCGCCAGCAGATTATAACTTCCGCCATAAATTGTTTTCTGCGAAACGATGTGACCGCCGTTCTGCGCCAATGCCTGAAGCGTATATGTGATCGCTGCAGCTCCCGAAGCAACCGCCAGAGCCGCTGAACCGCCTTCCAGCGCCGCGATCCTTTTTTCAAATACCTCCTGCGTCGAGTTTGTCAGCCTGCCGTAAATATTTCCTTCTGCCTGAAGACCAAACCTTGCCGCGGCATCGGCACAGTCGTGAAAAACATATGATGTCGTTGCATAGATCGGAACTGCTCTCGCATCTGTCGCCGGGTCCGGACGTTCCTGTCCTGCATGTAACTGAATTGTGTCGAATTTATAATCTGCCATATCTTATCTTCCTTTCTGTTTTTTTACCTACTAAAAAGGTTGGTATTAAGATATCACTTAACACCAACCTCGTCAAGAGTTTTTTCATTTTTTTCATTATAAGGAAAAATTATTTCCTTATTTCTCTGCTTCCAGCAAATATACGCATGCCCCATATGGCTCTAACGACAAATCTCTTTCAAACGTCTCCGCCGCGTTATAATTTGAAATCAAAAGTCTGCTTTTCTTAGCCTGCACCTTTTCTTCTATATGATAATTGATCGTCTTATCCGTAAAGTTTCCGACTACGAGAAGCGTCTCCTTTTCTCCCTTTCTAAGATATGCATATACGCTTTCATTTTCCTTATCCAAAAGCTCATATACCCCATCTGTAATAATCGGCATTTCATGGCGAAGCTGAATCAGTTTTTGATAATAGTAAAAAATCGAATCCTGATCTGCAAGACACTGTTCCACATTGATCTCCTTACAGTTTTTATTCACTCCGATCCACGGAGTTCCTTCTGTAAACCCGGCATTGACCGTATTATCCCACTGCATCGGAGTTCTCGCATTGTCCCTTGATTTCAAGCCGAGAAGTTCCAATGTATCTTTCTCGGAAAAACCTTTTCTTTCCGTAAAATCCCGAAAAATATCAAGCGCTTCCACATCTTTGTACTCATCTATAGACTCAAAATGAGCATTTGTCATCCCCAGTTCTTCTCCCTCATAAATATACGGAGTTCCCTGCATCATATGAAGGATCGTTCCCAGCATTTTCGCCGATTTAACACGATACGGTTCTGATTCATTTCCGAAACGAGATACCGCCCTTGCCTGATCATGGTTGCTCCAGTAAAGACTGTTCCAACCGTCACATTCATGCATTGTATCCTGCCATTTCGTCATCACTTCTTTTAAATCTGTCAATTTCACGCGGTTTTTAGCATATTTTCCATTTTCATCATAATCAAGATGCATATGATCAAAATGAAAGACCATATTCAGTTCATGCCGATCCGAAGCTGTATAAGGCGCCGCCTCGTCTGCACTTGTATGAGGAGCTTCTCCTACAGTCATAATATCGTATTTGCTCAACACTTCCCGATTCATTTCCTGTAGATATTCATGGACGCGCGGACCGCTTGCACAGCCTGCATAATAACTTCCGTATGCTTTGTTTTGAATCACCGGACCATCGGGATAAGCCGGATCTTTTGAAATCAAAGTGATTACATCCATCCGAAATCCGTCAATCCCTTTTTCCAGCCAAAAGCGAAGAATCTCCTGTACTTCTTTCCGGACTTTAGGGTTCTCCCAGTTTAGATCAGGCTGCTCTTTTGCAAACAGATGAAGATAATACTGCGCTGTCTCTTCTACATACTCCCATGCAGGTCCGCCAAAGCTTGATCCCCAGTTATTCGGGATCGTATCTTTCCATATGTAATAATCATGATATGGATTTTCTTTCCCTTTTTTTGCTTCTGTAAACCACGGATGTTTGTCCGATGTATGATTGACAACAAGATCCAAAATGATGCGGATTCCCTTTTCATGAGCCTCTTTTAGCAGCATGTCAAAATCTTCCATCGTCCCAAGCTGCGGCTCTATTTTTTTATAGTTCGATATATCATACCCATTATCAACTTGCGGTGATTCATAAATCGGATTCAGCCAGATCACATCTACTCCCAGCTTTTCAAGATACGACAGTTTTTCTCTGATTCCGTTCAAGTCCCCAAATCCATCACCGTCCGAATCATAGAAGCTTTTCGGATATATTTGATATACCACGCTTTTTTTCCACCATGCTGTCTGATTATTCATCTTCCTCATCCTCGTCATTTGAAACCTCATTTACGTATTTCAGTTCTTCTTTTGCCGTCTCAATTATTTCTTTCATTCTCTCTTCCGTAATATACTTCCCTTGCGGTTCCATAGCAATTTGAAATGCAAGAGGCAGATTCATACCGCTTACGATATGTGTATGCGGTCTCGTACGGTATTTAAAAAACTTTTGATTTACACTTCCGACCATTAAATCCGTCAATACAACAACTTCATCTTCCCCCTCGAATCCGTCCATCACTTCGTCAACCGCTTCTTCTACCGGACGATTGTCCACATAAGCTGACAATGCGATCGTTTCCTGTATCCCTCCGGAAATAAAATTCAATGTATCTTTCATCCCATCCGCCATCTTCTCATGAGATGCTATTATCAAAATTCGTTTCATATGATTCTCCTTCCTTTCCAGTCATCATACTTTTTATACAGTTAAAATCCCAAAAAACGCACATACAAGTGAAATTACAATAATAAGAAGGATCAATTTTGTAGCTGTCCATTTTTTATTCCCAAGTAATTTATATACAAGGAGAGTCAACAGGACCGGAAGAAGAGACGGCATGATCTTGTCCAAAATATCCGTCTGTAAGTTCAATGCCACTTCGCCTACTTTAAAATTCAAAGCTGTCGTTATTTTTACAGAAGTAGCAATCAGCGCTCCGACTACGCTTAAGCCCATGATAGATGCCGCCTCTGTAAATACTGTCAGACGTTTTCCTAAATTTGTGATCAACTTTGTTCCTGACGTATATCCGATCTGGAACATCTTTGATTTTACAAACCAAAATGCGATATTGCACAAAAGCCAAATAATCGCGCCAAGAGGATTCCCCTGCTGTGCCATATATCCTGATATCGATCCGATGATCGTCGGCCACAACACCCATACAAGAGTATCGCCCACTCCTGCAAACGGTCCCATCAAACTCGTTTTCAAAGATTGAACCGTATCTTTTGCCGCAATTCCATCTTTTTCTTCCACCGCAAGCGTTGCCCCGAGAATCATACTGGACATAACTGTCGTAGAGTTGAAGTAATTAAAATGATTATTTAATGCCATTTTATATTCGTCGTCTTTTTTATAAATCTTTCTAAGCACAGGCGCCATTGCCCACGCGATTGCCGGACCCATCTGTGATTCATAATTAAAAATATTGCATGCCATAAAGTTATATCTTGCAGCTGTTTTTCTCAGATCACGCTTTGTCACCTGATAACGTTCTTCTGTCTGTACATCCGTTCCCTGACTCATTTCTTTGTTCATTTCATTACTCATCAAAATCATCTCCCATCTCATCGGCATGTTCTGCTGCTGCCATCGTCACTGCATCCGCTTTATTAATCTCTGTTGTAAAATACCAAAATGCTGCCGCAAATCCTATAATCGCAATTCCAAGAACCGGTACTCCCAAATATGCGGACAGAACAAATCCGACCAAAATAAACGGAAGGAATTTCTTAACCGGCATATATCTCATCAACATTCCGATACCGACTACAGGAAGCATACCTGCCGCAATCGAAAGACCGTTTGTCACCCACTCCGGAATAACTTCCAAGATCAGTTCCACGACATTAGCTCCGAAGCATACTACGATCACTGTCGGGATTATTGTCTGCAAAGAACAAAGAATCGGTCCAATCCACGCTTCCATGTTCATTGTTTTCCATTTTCCTTCATTATTATCTGTCTGCATCTTATGAGCGACAAAGTTTAAAATAATTCTTACAACTACTTCCAACTGGATTGCCAGAAGCCCTACCGGAAGTCCGACTGCAATCGCTGCATCGACTCCTGTTCCGGTTCTCACGGCAATAAACGTTCCTATAATCGTCGCCAAACCATAATTCGGAGCAGATGCTCCTCCCAAAGCTGCAACGCCAAGCGACATCAACTGGAATGTTCCTCCGATCATAAGACCTGTATTCATATCGCCCATGATCAAACCTGATATCATTCCTACAATTACCGAAAACCATGACAAAACAACCGGTCCGTTCTGGTCAACCGTCATATATCCTGCCAAAATCACGATCAAAATATTTTGTATTACTTCCATATCTTTCACCTCAATCTCTCTTTAACAATCCGATTCCGAAAAATCTCATCACATTAAACATATCTCTTTTATCCGAATCTCTTGTTTCTTAATATGCCTCTTCTGCATCTGTCGGAACATATTGAATCACAACCGGTATTCCTTTTCCCTTGATCGTTTCAAGATCCTCTTTTTCTTTTTCATTTAATGCAATAAATTTAGAAATAGGAGTTCTTCCGTCTTCATTAAACATAATCCCAAGATCAACTTTCGGTATCTCTACGCCGCCTTCAATCAGACGGATTAAAGTTTCCGGTTCTTTTACAAGGACAAAAACTCTTTGACCGTCATATTTCCCTGCTTTAAAATTAGCAATCGCCGTCTCTGCCGAAATCACCGATACTCCCGTTCCTGCCGGCTTCGCCATTCTCATACTCGCTTTTACCTCTTCATTGCTGCAAAGAATGTCGTCTACAACCATAAATCTCTTCACCTGAAGCGCCGGCGCCCATTGATTTACGATAATCCCATGAATCAAACGCTGATCAATTCTTGCTAATACTACCATTTTTATTCCTCCTCTTTTTTAATCATTTTTAGTTTCTTTATTTGTGTTTTTCGTTTACAAATACGTCTCTGTTTTTCGTTTGGTATCGTTACCAATTTTTTGTTTTTAAAAACCGGTTCTATTTTCATACCGGTTTCTGTCCGATTTATGCCGACTGTCTGACTATCAGCTTCAAATCCAACTCTTTTCTTCTTATTCCTTCTGATTCGCCTTTTAATTGACGAACCATTTCTTTTGCCGCACATCGGCCTTCATCCTGTACAGGCTGCCATATCGTTGTTAACGGAATCTGGAGATAGGATGCCAATGGCTGATCATCTACTCCCATAATCGCAATATCCTGTGGTATTTTTACACCATTCTTCAGCGCTTCCATCACCATGCCTGCCGCAACCTCATCACTTCCGGCAATTACCGCATCCGGTTTTTCGGAAAGTTCCAAAATCTTCCGCATAATCTTTCGCCCGTCTTCCATTTCCCTCACTCCCGAAAACAGCCATGCCGTATTTGCCGCAATTCCGCTTTGAGCAAGCGCGTCCATATATCCTCTATAGCGATCGCTGTCGATATTAATTCCTTTATCCTGAAGGGTCACTGCTCTTGTTCCTGTACAATATGCAATCTTTCGATATCCTTTTTCCAAAAGATATTTCGAAGCTTTATAAAACCCTTCATACTGTCTGCCGCATACCATCGAAATTTCCTTGTCCTGATTATATTCATTGCAGACGACAAGTTTTCCATATTCGCCATATGATTTCAACTTATCCCAGTCATTCTCTATCGCACATAAAATCACTCCGTCAGCATGCTGCATCTTCAGAAGATTCATTGCGCTTTCTTCACTTTCTTTTTCTCCGTAAGTCTGCACGATCAATGTTCGGTAATGATACTGTCTGCAAGTTTTCTCAATTGAATCGACCAGTTGTGCGAAAAAGTTATTTGTGATAGTAGGAACAACTACCGCTATATTCCCGGAGCCCGAACCTCTTAACTGTCTTGCCGCCTGAAGCGGACTATACCCAAGAGCGTCCATAGCCTCCAGTATCTTCTGTCTCTTTTCCTCCGAAACATGAGGTTTGTTATTGATAACTCTTGAGACAGTTGAAACTGACATTCCTGACAGCCGAGCAACATCTGATATCGTTGCCAAAACTTTTTCCACCTCACTTTTCTCTTTGTTTTCTTGTTTATGTCTTTACAATATACTCACTTTCGTCATTTGTCAATCGCATTTTTGGTATCGTTTTCATATTTGTCAAAACATCCAAAATCCACAAATGAAATTTGGTAGTTTTAACGAATAGGTTTTTGATTTTTTATCTTTCATAAAACTTATCTTTTATTCTTTCGTATCTTTTGAAGGACCAGACCGATCATCAATCCAACCAAAGCCGGACACACCCATCCAAAACCATACTTCGACATCGGAAGCATCTTTGATACCGCACCGAGCATCTCCTGAAGTTTCACGATTACATCCGAATTTTTTGGCAAAGCTTTCACAAAATCTAAAATCGCCGCTGCAGCCGTAAACGCTGTCACCCAACTGTATATTCTTCTGTCATTCCCAAACAGCTTTCCGCATAAAGTAAGCAAAATAAGTGTCACTGCCAGCGGATACAAGAACATCAAAACAGGAAGAGAATATGCAATGATCGCATCAAGTCCTACATTTGCGATCAAGAAAGAAAGAAGAGAAAAAATCACTGCCCACACACGATAAGAAGGTCCGTTCGGAAATATCTTTTCAAACGTCTCCCCACAGCTTGTAACAAGGCCGATCGCTGTTTTCAAACATGCCACCGCAAAAATCAGCGCTAATATAATCTGACCCGGCTTTCCGAAATAGTATTCGGAAACGATCGCAAATGTCTCTCCTCCATTTGCCGCCACAGGAAACACCCCGCGGCTCTGCGCACCGACAACCGCAACCAAAACATAGATAAGCGCCATTAATAATGAGCTGAAAACGCCTGCTTTTATCGTATTTTTTGCCACTGCTCCCGACTCCTTTATATCAAGGCTTCTGATTACATTAACAACAATAATTCCGAAAGCAAGCCCGGCCAGAGCATCCATCGTATTATACCCTTCCAGCAGACCGGTTGAAAAGGCGCCGGACACATATGCGCCGGATGCCTCGATCTTACTCATATTTCCGGCCGGTGAAAAAAGCGCCCGAATAACAAAAATACTCAACAAAATTAAAAACAGAGGATTCAGTATTTTCCCGATCCACGTTAAGATCTGTCCCGGCTTCAATGAAAAAAACAATACAACGGCAAAAAATACAAAAGAGAATATTCCCAATCCTGCCATCTTCCCGCCGTCTGAAATAAACGGCTCTATTCCAACTGTAAACGAAACCGTAGCGCATCTTGGGATTGCAAAAAAAGGCCCGATCGTCAAATACAAAAGACACGTAAAGAAAACTCCGTATTTTCTGCCGATCTGACTGCTTAATTCCAAAAGTCCGTCTTTCTGGCTGACGCCAAGCGCCGCCACACCAAGAAGCGGAAGCCCGACACCTGTGATCAGAAAACCTGCCGATGCCGCCCACACATGATGGCCTGCAAGCTGTCCCATAAATATCGGAAAGATCAAATTTCCCGCGCCAAAAAACATCCCAAACAACATACTTGCAACAAATATCAACTCTTTAAATGTAAGATTCTTTTTCATGTTCCACCTGCCTTATACGTCTGAATACTATAAATATTTCTCCCATTACATCTATTTCGTTCCGATGCGGCAAACGCCTTTACTGTACATTTTTTATCAAGAATACATCCAGTGTATCATATACACTTCCGATTCGCCAGTTTTATTTAAGCTTTCCTTAATATTCCTTAATATTCCCGCAATTCCCACAATCTTCTTATTTTCGATGATATACTTATTTTATACTTTTAACGAAACACAAACACTTAGGCGAACTTGCTTTTTCACAACTCCCAACAGCCTTTTAAAACATATATAAAGGAGAAACTCTATGGAAACTTTAATTTTTTATACCTATGAATTTGCGGCTTCGATCCTTCCTTTTTCGGCTGCCTTTATTTTTCTTTCGCACAAACAGAAAAAGGGCGGAGAAAAAACACATCTTCTGCCCGGCCTGCTTTTATTTCTTTTTGCCGTCTACATCGTATGTGTATATCACGTCACAGGAACCGGCACTTTATGGGATGCATTTTTGTATCGCTTCCAAACAGAAATTTCCCACATTAATCCTATCCCCTTTTCTGCGGGAATCGATATGGTCGGATATATTTTGAATATCATCCTGTTCATTCCGTTTGGGTTTTTGATCCCTTTAATCTGGAAAAAAATGAGATCGCTGCACCTAACCGCCCTTGCAGGATTTTCTTTTTCCATACTGATCGAAATAAGCCAGTTATTAAATAACCGACGAACCGATATCGACGACCTTATTATGAATACTTTAGGAGCGATTATCGGATTCTTAATATATAAATCATTCAAGAAACTGATGCCAACCAGACTTCATAATAAATTAAATGATTTTTCTTATCCTGTCTTGGAACTTCCGCTCTACATTTTCATCCTCTTTGCCGGACGTTTCTTTTTCTTCCATGAAATGGGATTTGCAAAATTGTTGTACGGATTTTAAATGCATTTTATCAGATCAGAAGAAAACGTATTTTTAATGCTTTTCTTTGCCTACATGCAAGTATGTCCGCAGAAAAGAAAAATTTCCCGCGGACATACTTGTTATTTCTAACTTGTTATTTCTATTTTCTGTTGATTATCATGCTTATTTTCACTCTGCATATCCATTCGGATTCTGGCTCTGCCATCTCCACGAATCTTCACACATTTCTTCTAATCCACGCTCTGCTTCCCAGTGAAGTTCCTTTTTTGCTTTGGACGCATCGCAGTAGCATGTTGCAATATCGCCTGCACGGCGCGGTTTAATTACATATGGAATCTCTTTTCCGCACGCTTTTCCGAATGCTTTTACCATATCTAATACGGATTGTCCGTTTCCTGTACCGAGATTATATACCGAAACACCGTCTTTTTCCTTCAGCTTCTCTACTGCGCGCACATGACCTATCGCAAGATCGACTACATGGATATAATCGCGCACCCCTGTTCCGTCATGTGTGTCATAATCGTCTCCAAATACGCTAAGACACTCCAGTTTTCCGATCGCCACCTGTGTAATATATGGCATCAGGTTATTCGGAATTCCTTTCGGATCTTCTCCGATCATACCGCTTTTATGCGCTCCGATCGGATTGAAATAGCGAAGAAGCACTACGTTCCACTCCGGATCTGCCGTATGAAGATCTGTCAAAATCTGCTCTAACATCCATTTTGTCCATCCATATGGATTTGTACACACACCCTTTGGACACTCTTCCGTGATCGGAATAAATGCCGGATCCCCGTATACTGTTGCCGAAGAACTGAAAATAATGTTTTTTACTCCATGACTTCTCATCACATCACAAAGAGTGATCGTTCCTCCGATATTGTTTTCATAATATTCGAGAGGCTTCTGCACAGACTCCCCTACCGCTTTAAGTCCGGCAAAATGAATTACCGACTCTACATCTTCTTTGTCGAACACTTCATTAAGCCCTTCTCTGTCGCGGATATCTACTTGATAAAATTTCAGATCTTTTCCTGTGATCTCTTTCACGCGATCTACCGCTTTTTCCGATGCGTTATATAAATTATCTACGATGACCACATCATACCCTGCATTTAACAATTCCACACATGTATGGCTGCCGATAAATCCGGCGCCGCCTGTTACTAAGATTGACATATCTGTTTCCTCCTCGTAAATATTTCAGATACCGTTCAAGGTTCTGTCTATTGCAGTTTTCCTTTTTACTGCCGTTTTATTTTACATGCACATCTTACCACTCATCCTACAAAATAGCTTTATATTTTTATATCATCTTATAGTAAAAATGTTGCATTAAGACTAATCCCACAAATGCTGCGGATATAAGCCCGAATCTTTCAGAGACTGTATCGCTTCTACGACGACCGGCTTATCTTCTTTATAAGTAACTCCGTGCCACTTATCTTCGGACTCAAGTACTTTCACTGCAGCGCGGTCTTCTGCTAAAAGATCACTTACAACCGCCGGGAGAAAATATTCACATTTTAAAGGATTTTCTTTCAATCCTTTCTCTAAAAATGCCGGAAATCCCGTTTTGATCTCTTCTAGAATACTTCTCGTAAATCCCCACATATTCATTGATACAAGTGTATCCGGATCGATTTCGTTCCATGTCTGTCCGTCATCTTCCGAATATTCAATGCCGTTATTTCTCTTTTCAATACGGGTTCTTTCCGTAACGCTTACAAGTTCATTCGATGCGTTTAACCCGCAGATACCTCTTGCCACATGTCCGTTATCTGTCACAGTATTTTTCAAACGGTATGCAACCATCGTATACCGATACTTGTCGTCGTCTTCATGGGTCGTCAAATAATCGTAAATTGTCTGAAACGCATGCCGTCCGTAATAATCATCTGCATTGATCACAGCAAACGGTCCGTCGATCTCATCGATCGCACTTAACACCGCATGAGCTGTTCCCCACGGTTTTACACGGTCTTTCGGAATCTCAAATCCGTCCGGAATGTTTGTCAGTTCCTGGTACACATAAGCTACATCCATTACTTTCTCAATCCGTTTTCCGACTGCTTCTTTAAAGTCCGTCTCGTTTTCCTTTTTAATAATAAAAACGACTTTCTCGAATCCGGCGCGCTTTGCATCATAAATAGAAAAATCCATAATAATATGACCTTCTTTATCGATCGGATCGATCTGTTTCAATCCGCCGTATCTGCTTCCCATTCCCGCTGCCATAATCACCAATACCGGTTTCTTCATCTTAAATCACCTCATACTTAAATCTTAATCTTATCATTTTCTGTCATCTGAAATAAGGATACCACATTCATCAAAGAACGTCCACCTGACGTTATTTCATTCCGGATTTTTTCTTTGTCTGCTTTTTCTTTTTTCTCACACTATATCCGAATTGACCAAGCTTCTCTCCCAGAGATAAATATTCCCCGTGAGAATAGGCAATCAATCCCGTATTATTCAGCATAAATTTTCCGTTATCATCCATATATGAATCATCCACCTGAACTGCAGTCACTTCTGCAAGGAACATATGATGACTTCCAAGCTCCTCCATTTTTTTTACTTTACATTCAATATTTACCGGGCTTTCTTCTATAATAGGAGCAAATTCAAGAGATGATGCTTTTCCTTGCGTAAGACGACATTCTTTCCACTTATCTACATTCTCTCCCGAACGAACTCCACAGTAATCTGTCGCTTTTGTCAATTTTTCTGTCGTCAGATTGATCACAAACTCCCCGCTTTCTTTTATCATATGATAAGAATAGCGCTCCGGACGAACAGAAATATATACCATCGCCGGATTCGTACATACGGTTCCCGTCCATGCAATCGTAATTATGTTACTGTTTCCTTCTTTATCTGCGGTACTGACCATCACCGCCGGAAGCGGATAAAGCATGTTTCCCGGTTTCCATATTTGTCTGGACATTTTATCCTTCCTCTCTTTTTCCGTTTTATTATTGCTGCAGGACGCTGACAAGCGTCGGAACAAGCTGCTTTTTCCTTGATACTACTCCTTTTAGCATGATCGTATCCGTGTCTTCCGGCAAATCATATGCATTTAATATTTTTTCCTTTGCCTCCGGACCGCCGCAAAGAAGTTCCGATGATTCTGTCAAAATATTTGTCAACATAAAAAAGATCATATTTACCCCGCTGTCTGCGCACGCTTTCTCCAAATACGGCTTTACTTTCTTTTTGATTCCTTCCAGTTCGTCGGAACTCATTGAATTCACCTGTCCTACTCCGAACACAGTCTCGTTGACCGTAAATTTTTTAAAATCAAGAAAGCATATATCCTGAGCGCTTTTCCCTTTCAAATTACTTCCTGCACGAAACATTTCCTGCGCCAGAATTTCAATCTCGACGCCCGCAGTCTGAGCCAGTTTCCTCGCTGTGTTTTCATCCAAAGGCGTACAGGTCGGAGAGCGGAACATCAACGTATCGGAAATAATAGCGGAACAAAGGAGCGCGGCGTTTGTCGGATCTATTTCAACTCCGTTTTCTTCATACATCTGACTGACGATCGTCGCAGTGCATCCCACCGGCTGATTACGGAAAAATACAGGTCCCATTGTCTGAATACTGCCCAGTCTGTGGTGATCGATGATCTCCATTACTTCTGCCTCTTCCACTCCGTCCACAGCCTGGCTTTTCTCATTATGATCGACAAGAATCACTTGTTTTTTTCTTACGTTCAATAACCGTCGTCTTGAGATCAGTCCTAATAATTTCCCGTTTCCGTCAACAATCGGGAAATCTCTGAACCGTTTTCGCGCCATCACTTCTTTTACGTCATCAACATAATCCTTCATTTTGAATGTAACCAGATTCGTTTTTGTCATAAAATATTTGACCGGAATGCTCTGATTGATATGCTGCGCCGCAGTAAAAGTATCATGAGGCGTCCTTATGATCACAATCTGCTTTTTTTCCGCCTGTTTAATAATCTCTTCTGAAATCGAAGCGTTTTGACAGACGACCATACAGCTTGCTTCCATATCTACCGCACACTGCTGTGCATCCTTTCTGTCTCCCATGATCACAAGGTCATCTCTGCTTATAAAATCCGACATGAGAATCCTGCTTGAAGCTGCGATCACTACTTTTCCGTTTAACAGATAGCTATGCTCATTTCCGGTGATCACTTCCCCATCTACTGCACGGGCAATATTTCTATACTGAGTCCTTGCCTTTGATAAAATCATACTATCATAAACATCCATATATGTCTTGGCAATATCACCGATCGTAATAACCCCTTCCAAACTGCCGTCTCTTACAACCGGAAGTGTATGAATGTTCAGCTCCCGCATCGTTTCCCACGCTGTGCGGATTGAAGAGTTACTTGTCAATCCTTCTACTTCTTTCAACTCAACATCTTTGATCTGTTCTTTTAAATCAGACAAAAGCTTCGGAGGTTTCACTGCGAATTTTTCAAGAACATACTGTGTTTCTTCATTTAATTGTCCGGCTCTGCGCGGCTCATAAGCGTGACCTGTCAATTTTGTTTTTAATGCGGCGTATGCAATCGCGGAACATATGGAATCTGTATCCGGATTTTTATGGCCGACAACATATATTTTATCTTTCTGTCTACTCATATATTTTTACTCTCGCTTTCTTCATCCAACATCAATAATCTGAAAAGATTCTATGCTTATCGATAAAAACATTTTTCATCCATAACTGCATTATTATATACATAAATCTCATTCTTCTGCAAGAGCACAATAAACAATATAGTCAAGAAAAATTAAGAATAAAAATACCATTCTTCTCTACTTTCAAAATATTGTTTTTTCTCCTCCATCTGTGGTATACTCTTTCTATATAAAAAAGAAACAGAGGTGCTGCACAATGAGCGAAGAAATGAAAGAACCAATGCAGACAGATAATGACTGCAAAACAGAGGAAGCTGCTGCTTCCACAACAGAAACGATGGCTGACTACGAAGATCATTTCGACGATGCCAATCCGTGGAATCTCGTCACAAAATATATGGAAGAAAAAACAGTTCTTCCTGTAAAAGTAGAAGGCGTTGTAAATGGCGGAGTAATCGTGATGATCGAAGGACTGCGTGGATTTGTTCCTGCTTCTAAACTTTCCCTTTCCTATATCGAAGATCTGGAAACTTATCTTCTGAAAGAAATAGAAGTACAGGTAATTGACGCTGACCAGGCAAATAACCGTCTCGTCCTTTCCGCAAGAGAACTTTTAAAAGAAAAAGAAAAGAAAGCGCGGGAAGATCAGATTGCCAACCTGAAAATCGGAGAAGTTTTAGAAGGAACAGTCGAGACTTTACAAAATTACGGCGCGTTCATCAAACTTGACAACGGTCTGTCCGGTCTTGTACACGTTTCACAGATTTCACAAAAGCGTGTAAAATTGCCTTCCGATGTTTTAAATGCCGGAGACAAAGTCACTGTAAAAGTAATCGGAATCAAAGACGGAAAAATAAGCCTTAGTATGAAAGCGCTTGAAGAAGTAAAAGAAGAACCGACAGAAAAAGTTGTTATCCCGAAAAGTGAAAATATCGGAACAAATCTCGGTGATCTTTTCAAAAATATTCAATTATAAATCATATCTCTTATTTACAACGGTACAGGCGGCAAAGAATTTGTTTGAAAAATTCTTTGCCGCCTGTACCGTTGTATTGCCATAACCTTGTTTTCTTTACAGCTTCCGCCTTTCTTTCTGAAATATCTCCACGGACATCTAAAAAGCTCACCCCTGCACACATATATTCCCCAGTATCTCTTCCAATGCGTTTTTACTGCTTGTATGGCATCTGACAACCTCCGCATTGCATCGTCCGGCTTCTTCTACCGCACAGCGTACCATTTTGTGTGATACCGTGTTCGTAAAAAGAACGATCAGATCCGGGCTTCCTATCTGCTTACTCATCGCCGCCGACATCTGAGTAAACACTTTCGCCTTACACTTAAACTGTTTACATATCTGTTTGTACTGACATACCATTCGGTCATGTCCGCCTATGATCACAACACTCATCGCCAACCTCCTGAAATATTTTTCTGAATCCTTCACGTATGATCTCCATTCACAGAAAATACTATGACACAACATTGCTTCTGTTTTTTGGTTAGTTGCGGCTAACTACTTTCATATATCATACATGATTTTTCTCTGTATTTCAAGTGTTTTTGATAATATTTCTCATTTTTCTTTTATCAATTTCAAAATCCTACTTTATATCTGCTTTTGTATTTTTGTCTCTGTAGTCTTCCATTTCCGCATCGTATAAAAATAATATGGCACAAGTGGAATCAGCGCAGCGATCCATGCCGCCGGATCGGCGAGACACACTCCCTGAAAAGTTGTCCTTCCGGCAGCCGCCATAACAATCGCACTTCTTGCTGCAAGTTCAAAAACACCTCCCAGCATGGGAACAAGTCCATATCCCATTCCCTGAAGCGTATTCCGGTATAAAAAAATACTTCCCAAAAACGGATAACACCAAAACACCGTACGAAAATATAATACAGACACATTGACAACTTCTGTCTCAGACGGATCGATAAACAGCCATGTCATATATTTTCCGCCAAAACAAACGGCTGCCATTGCGATCACACTCCAGACTAATATCATGACCTGTGTGCATCTCACCCCCGACTTTACCCGGTCCATTCTCCCTGCTCCGCGGTTCTGTCCTACATAAGTAGCGACTGTAGCTCCAAATGCAACGAACACCGTCATAATCATATTTTGCAGTTTCCCTGCAGCCGAAAAACCTGCCATGTACGTTTCACCATATACATTAACCGCTCCCTGAACGATAATCGTTCCGATCGCCGTAATTGAAAACTGAAGCCCCATCGGAATGCCAAGTGAAAGAAGACGCCCGAAACTTTGAAAAGAAATCTTTCGATCTGATTTTGTCAAATGCAAAATAGGAAACTTTTTCACAATATAAATAAAACATAACAACGCAGAAATTGCCTGTGCAATGACCGTCGCATAGGCACATCCTTCCACACCCATTCCGAATACGACGATAAACACTACATCAAGAGCTACATTAATTACCGCAGATATAATAAGAAAATACAGCGGAGATTTTGAATCGCCTATCGCACGCAAAAAAGCCGCCAGTGAATTATATGCGGCAGTCACGATCAAACCTGCATAAATAATCCCCATATACTGCTTTACTTCAGGCATGATTTCCGCAGAATAATTCATCATCCGTAAAATAGGCTCATTCGCGATCAAAAGTCCCGCCGTCATAAGAACGGCACATCCGCCTGCCAGATAAACCGACATCGCCACGTAATGCCGCATTTTATCATATTGTTTTGCACCGAACCACTGTGAAACAAGAATTGCAAATCCGCTGCTTAGTCCGTTAAGCCAGCCCGTCACAAAAAACATCAGCGATCCGGTACTTCCGATAGCCGCCAGAGCTTTCACTCCGATAAATTGTCCTGCTACAATCGAATCTGCAATATTGTAAAACTGTTGAAATATATTCCCCAGAAAAACAGGAATCATAAACTGGATAATCAATTTTGCCGGGGTTCCCACTGTCATATCATTGACTGCATCTTTTGTTTTCACCATTTTTCTTTTCCCCCTTCTCTCTTCTGTTTGCATGTACTTATCAAACGATCGCGCCTGATATTGCATAAAATGCATCCCTAATTCATTCTGCCGATAAAATTTATCCAACCTTTTATTATACACTTAATTTTGTCATTGTAAAGCATTAACTTGATAATATTCATGTACTAAAAATGTCAATATTAAATGCGACACTTTTTTAAATTTTTTTCTATCCTATTTTTCTTACCTCTTCCGTGAATAATTCCCCTGCTGTCCTATATTCATGTATACGGCGTGGGTAGTTGTTTATCCAGTTTTCTATATTCTGTATCTCTTCGTCAGTCTTGCTGTCAAAGTTTTCCCCTTTTGGTATCTTCCGGCGCACCAGTTTATTTGTAACCTCATTTGTCCCACGTTCCCAACTGCTATACGGGTGGCAATAATATAGCTTTGTTCGTTGCTCTCCCTCATTCAATATAGAGCGTTCCAATTCCTCACAATATGCAAACTCGCTGCCGTTGTCTACTGTTATCGTCTTAAATACTTGCTTAAATAGTTCTCCCCATTTTCTCTCTAATCTGTCTACTGCGCTTACCACCTCTGCTGCCGTGTGTTCTGGCAGCTTAAAAATAATTTCCGCTCTGGTCTTTCTTTCCGTCAGTACAAGCAGACTATTTTTTGATTTTCCACGTTTACCTATTACGCTGTCCATTTCCCAATGTCCAAACTCCTTACGCTCTTCCACCTCGTCCGGGCGCTTTTCAATGCTTGTGCCTGCTGCCGCTCTGGTCTGTTGCTTATTCACTTTGTTATATTTCCGCTTTTTATTTTTCTTCACTGGCAGATTTTTATTTGTCAGCCTTAAAAATATCCCCTTATCAATATAGCTGTAAAGAGTGGTTACGCATATCGTTGTTTTAAATTCCCCCTCTTTTCCCTGCGCCTTAATTTCTCCCAGTACCGCTGCTGGGCTATAATCTTCATTTATTATTTTGTCCTCTATGTAATTCGCAAGTTTTATGTCATTCCCTATTTTAAGTACCCCGCCCTTACTTTTCAAATTTTCTCTATACTTATCTTCGGCAATATCTGGGCTATAGCGTTCCTCTGTCGTAAGGTCTGAATTGAGCGCCGTAAATATCCCCCGCTTTACTTCTCTGTATATCGTGCTGCGGTGTACGTGCAGTAAGTCTGCAATTTCCTTTATGCTGTGTCCTGCCTTTAATAGCGCCTCTATTTTTATCCTATCTGCCTTTGTCAGATGCTTAAAGCCCTTTGCCATTTTCTCTACCTCTCTTTTGTTCTATATACGACGAAAAGCCGCAAACTCTTTTACAAGTCTGCGGCTTACGCTCTTAACCCCATTTGCAGCATTTCTTACAAGCTGTATATTTCTTTTTCGCTTGGCTTAGTGGTATGCCCTTTGCATTTTTCATGCCAGAGCAAGTAGGCTTACTATGGTACTTCTTGCTGCTTTGGTCTACGTATACTATTGTTTCTCCTGCTGGCTGCTGTGCTTTTCTACGTTCTTCTACAATAATGTTTAACTCAATGTTACAACCGAACGTGTGTACCCCCCCCCCAGAAATTTCCAGTATTTCTGCGGTATATCGAGCATCTGGGTATTTTCCCGCTAAATCTTTTGCCAGCTCTGCTGCAAGGTTTCCCAGCACCTTATTACCACATTTCACGTATGCGGCAGGCTCTCCATTGAAAATATACTTTTCTACTTCTATCTCTTCGTTTCCCGTCATGCTGCTTAAAATATCTTGTCTGTTTTCTCCGTCCTCATTATCATAAGTAACGCCCACTAATTTTGTGCGTATCGTTTCTGCTATCCTCTCATTTGTAGATGCAGGCGTAACGTGTGGCGCTGGCTTTTCGTCTGCCTGCTGTTCTGCTTTCCCTTTCGCTCCTGCAAATGCACACACTGCGGCAATTACCAGACAGCCCACCCCGCCCGTGATATCCCCGGACGGCAGCGCAGCTACTCCACTTACTGCAAATAATGCAGCTACTCCATAAAAAATCATTTTCCTTTTTCCCATAATAAGCCCTCTCTTTCTGTTATTTGTCTTTCTGTTCATCAATCAATGGGCAATCTTTCCTATTTCCCTCTTCCGGGCAAATAGGTCTATTCCCCAATGCTGCACAATGATACTTTTCTCCTTTGCTAAAACTAAGCATACAGTGTGCGCAATTTGCGCCTTTTATATCATCAAATGATAACACCAGAATTTTTTTCATTTTCTTACCTCTATCTCTAAAATTTCATCAGCAGATGCGTTAAGCTCTCTGCAAATTTTTATCAGCATTTCTACCGTTGGTATGTGCGCCCCATTCTCCCAGCGGCTAATGTCCTTTTGATGTACTTGCAGGCGTTCCGCAAGTTCTTTTTGTGAAACGCCCGCTTTCTTTCTTGCTGCTCTTATATTTTCGCCTATCATTCTTTACCTCTTTTCTCTTTCGCTCTCATTGCCAGCGCTACCAGCAGCTTTACCAGCCCCACAGCTACTAAGAATATACCTAACTTTAAAATCATGCTCTTTACTCGGCTTTGGGTTTGTGATATATTTTAAGTAGGTGGTGGGCTTTCGCCCACCCGATACTTAATTTAATAGGTTGTCTATTATAATAAGTATCACTCCTACGATTAAGTCTATCAGTGCATTGACCGCCAAATCTTTCCACTTGATAGGCTTTTTCTTATGTTTCTTTTTCTTACCCATTGTGCCGTTTCTCCTTTCTAACGCTTTGCGTTTATTTGTTCTTTTCTCCTTTCCATGTTTTAATTATATACCAACTTTGGTATATTGTCAACGCTTTTTCAAGAAAATATGTAAAAAAATAAGGGCGTGCCGTACATAAACCGACACGCCCAAACACTTATACCAACTTTGTACAGTAGTCAAGACTTACCCAGCCTGCGCCGCTTTTCAGCTTTCCCCAGCCTGCCGTACTTCCCTTTCCTGCCTTTTCTTCCACAATCGTAAATACACCTTTGCCCGTATGCTCTCCCGTCGCTGCATAATTTGTACCCGCTCCCGTCCTTATTCTAAGGTCGTCAATGTCAATCTGCACTTTATACGGCACTTTCTTTGTCGCCTGCTTGCTATATACGGCTTTCCCGTTCCAGTCATAGACTGTATAGCCCGCTTTGCAGGCGTTCTTTGCGTTTTCCAACTCTTCAAACGCTCCCAGCTGGCTTGCTGCATCTTCCCAGCTCTTACGCACCCGGTACAGCTTTTTAATGTCTGGCGTTACCGCTCCCTCTGCATACTTTTTATAGTATCCGTCGCCATATCCTGCCCGCTGTTTCTTCACGTTTTCGCTCTGGTCGGCTGGCTTTTCGTACCCAGTAAGTACCGCATCAGACGCAGCACGTACAGACGTTGCGCTTTTTAGAGTATCCATAACGGACTTGTACCCATGCAATTCTTCCCACAAAAAGGCAAGCTGCATAGCAAGGTTTCCAATGGACACACCCGCAGCTTTCGCATAATCAAAAAGCGCCTGCTTTCTGGTGTAAAACGTCCACTGTGCCAACCCATAGCCTGCACTATCGTTTACAAAATTACCGTAGCTGCCAGCGTCTACCGCTTTTGTATACTCTTCGTCCCCCATTCCCAGCTTATTATTATAGGTATTCTGTAAATTGCACGGGTTAAGCCCGCTTTCTGCAAACAGATTCCCCATTAAGCCAGCCACCGCATAGGCATTTAACCCTTTTTTCGTGAAAAAGTCCCAGATTTCTTTTTCTTGTACATTCCCAGTATCCGGCTTGCTTTCGCTTGTTTTCGGATATACCGCTTTGCCGTTCCAGTCGTAGACTGTATACCCCGCTTTGCACGCTTTCTTTGCGTTTTCCAGCTCTTCAAACGCTCCCAGCTGGCTTGCTGCATCTTCCCAGCTCTTACGCACCCGGTACAGCTTATCTGTAGTCGGCGCTGCTGCTCCCCCGCTGATTTTCTTTCTAAATTCGTCCCATGTATGCGCTGTTGTATTATATACATACGGGTTCGGGCAAATCTTACCCGTAACGTCATAATGCCGGATTACACGGGACGCAGGCACGCCGTATTTTTTCATCAGATATTTTGTAAGCTCCACGGCTGCTGCTACTGTTTCGTCCTCAAAATACCAATCTTTATCCTCTGCCCCCAGTCTGCTTGTATCCCGTTTCCTTACGCAAAGCTCAATACCGATACTATTTGAATTTCTGCACTCCTTATGCTTATAGCTGTTTGCTCCGCAGTGCCATGCTACGTCCTCGTCCGGCACACTCTGCCATATCTCGCCCTCAAACCCTACAAAATAATGCGCAGATGCACCAATATACTGCCCCGCATAATACTGGCAGTTCTCCTTTGCGCCGCCCAGTGCGCCTACGTAATGGATAACAATATACTTTATCCTGCCTACGTTATTTGCATCTGTAAAGTTGTATGGTGTCAATAATTTATCTATCTGCATACTACAAGCTCTCCTTTCCGCTAAACCCCATGCTGTCTGCATCATGTGAGTTGCGGAACGCCCGCAGCTCTTCTGGTGTCATTGCCGCTACTCTTTCCTGCAATTTCTTTAACTCTTCCTGCTCCATGTTCTTTGTCTGTTCGCTCTTAATCTCTTCCATGTTCCTTGCCGCCTTTCTGAATTAAAATAAGCGCCTGCGGTTTCCCGCAAGCGCTCCGTGCTGCTCTGCCCTTACTCTTCTGTTACTTCTCCCTCTTCAAGTCCAATATTTGCACTGTCTGTAAGCCCCTCGCCAATGATATAGGCTACTACAGACGCTCCCGCCATAATCAGCGCTGTTACCTGCGTTGCGGTATTTTCTGCGCCGCCAGTTGCTACAATCATCATGGAAACAAACGACGCTACCGCCGTCCACAATTTTCTACTTGTCAACTTCCTTACCCAATCAATTTTTTTCATAATACTTTGTCCTTTCTTTACATATTCTGGGCTATCATATAAATAAGCCCCGTTGCCAATGCCCCCGCTACCAGTCCTACGACGGTATCAACAGCTTTTTTCTTTACTGCGTTCCATGCGTTCCCCGGTTCTTCCTCTAACCGTTTGATACGCTCGCTTTGTTCTTTCTGCTCTGATAGCATATCCTGCATCTGTATCACTAACTTTTCAATAGATGCAGTTAGCTTATGTATTGCTTTTGTGTCCTCTTCGATAACGGCAATACGTTTATTCTGTCTGTCGTCCTCATCTCTAATACGTTCCAGCTCTACCAGCAGCGCCTCATTTCCGCTTACCCGTATTCTGTCCCGGTTTCTCCACCATTTCCCCACAACCTTGCTGCCCTTTCTTTTAATTCTCCTGCATCATAGCCCGCTGCCTGCTCCCATTGCTCCAACGTTTCCACCAGTTCCACAATCAACGCACTTTGCTGCTGTATGATTTCCTGCTGTTCTTCCAGCGTCTTTAGTAAGGCGTTTCCTGCCATTTATGAAATGTTGCCCCCTTTCTCTTCTGCTGCCTGCGCCAGCATGATTATTTTCTTTCGTAAGTTGTAGCTGTCGGCGTGTCCTGCGTGTCCCGTCCAGCTCTGTATACTCTTTTGTAACTGCTCTTTTGTAATCTTTCCTCTTTCGTATTTCTTAATGGTTTTCTTGATACGCTTAATGCTATCCGGTCGTACTTTCCTATGTGTTGCCCGGTGTTTGTATCCAACAAAATCTATTCCGTTCTTTGCGGCTAAAATCGTTGTCTTAGGGTTCAGCTCTAACCGCAGCTCGTCCCTTAAAAATCTTTCAATTTCTGCCAGCCAGTACCGCAGCTTTTCCTTGTCTGGGCTAAGTATTATAAAATCGTCCATATACCGCACATACATACCAACGCCCAGCGTATGCTTTGCGTACTGGTCTAACTTATTGAGATAAATATTAGCAAACAGCTGGCTTGTAAGGTTTCCTACTGGTATCCCTACGCCGTCCGGCATCTGCCCGTTATGGTCTATTATCCGCTCTATCAATACAAGCGCTTGCTTGTCCTTGATAATATTTCTGATTTCTGCCTTAAGTATCTCATGCGTGATACTCTGGAAATAGTGGTGTATGTCCGCTTTGATTGCGTATAGTGGCTGGTCTTTATGGTACTTGTCCCAGTCGTATAGCCAGCATTGCAGCGCATCAGAGGCAGCGTGCATACCTTTGTCTTTCCGGCAGGCGTAAGAATGGGAAATAAACCGTTTGTTAAAAATAGGCTCTAACACATTGTTTATAGCGTGCTGCACCACTCTGTCATAGAATGGCAGCGCCATTATCTGCCTCTCTTTCGGCTCATATACTTTAAAATACCGATACTCTCCCGGCTCATAGGCAAGCCCTAAAATGTCATTGCGTACCCGGTCTAAATTTTCCTCTTTGTCTTTGGTAAATATCAGTACGTCTTTTCTGTACCTCTTACATTTTCTCGCCTTATTATAGGCTTTCTGTACGTTCCCGCAATCTGCCATAGCCCCAATAAGCGTAATTGTTTTTCCGTCCCGGTCTTTTGTATATCCTATCCTCTTCATTAAAAAGCTCCTGCCTTTCGCCGCAGCTACTAACCAGCAGCCCTACTTTTTCTCTTTGCCTTGCGGCGGGACAGCCACTCTGACTATAGACTATTAAGCATCTGCCTAATATAAAGTCCTTGCCAGCATTTCGTAAAACACTGCGCCTAAAATGCTCTCACTAAGTCACACGCCCCACGCACGCCGATATTCGTGTTGACATTCCACGGGTAATTGTTGCAATTCACGGCACGTGCGCCCGCATTAACGCCATTGTTCCAGTTGCCGCCCGCTATCAGCGCTGCCAAAGGGCTGTAGTAAGCAGCTGCCCCATATTTACGCTACTTTGTAGCCTTTACCTCTTCTATAATCTCTGCCAGCATTACGCCCAGCTCCTTTAGTTTCCTACAGCTTACGCCGTAATGCTGGGCGTTCATTGCGCTATATCCTAAGTCATTTGCCAGCCGCAGCAATTCCTTACTTTGCTGCAATGCTGTATCTGCTGCATATAGGTGGCTTTTCGTCGCCGTTTTCTGCCACTTGATAACGTCTTGCAGCATTTCCAGTATTGCGTTTCTGGTCGCTGTCTGTAGGCTGAATTTTTCATACTTCGGATATTTGCTTAGCAATGGATAAATGTATAGCAGAAAATCATATATTTTCTGGTGTAGTCTGTCGCTTTTATCTCTGGTCGTCATTTCTCAACCCTCTTGTAGCGGCTGGGCTTTCGCCCGCCGTCTACAGACTGTCACACGCCCCACGCACGCCGAAATACGTGTTGACAACCCACGGGCAATTGTTGCAACCCACGGCACGTGCGCCCGCATTAACGCCACTGCCCCAGCTGCCGCCCGCCAGCAGCGCTGCCAAAGAATAAGCGTAATACTGATAGATATTACCAACGTCGTACTTTGTACCCTCATCACGTAACGGGCTTTTTAAGTCCCAGCCCCAGCCCTCGCTTGCATGGTAATCTTTATTTGTTACGTGTTCTGCTCTGGTAATCAAATCGTTAAGCCATTCCCATACACGCCCTACGGCATCTACACAGCCCACGGCAGAAACTGCATTTACTACGCTGCCTGTTACTCCACGCTGTGTATTTGAGCTTGCACTCCATGCGTTTGTATTATTCTCTGCCAATCCCTGCGGGCTGCCAAAAGCATAGGCGCAAAACTCGCTGTAATCCGGCATACGCTTGCCGCTCTTCATCAGCCTTTCTGTAAATCTGTACCAGTTCATGCCCTCTGTGCCAGTCATAGGCGCACAATTATACTCTGATTTTAAGCCCTCTGCCCCGTCGTCTGAATTAAGGTAAATGTCTACCCATGTGCCACCGCCTAAATATACCATTCCCTCCGGGTTGCATTTTGGGCGGTGTCCCATAGTCCATACGCTGCGTGGTACAATCCCGTTGCTTACTGCACTTTCCCAGCCAGTACCGAAAAGCGCACCGCTGCTGTTTACTGGCTGTAAGTTGCTGTTTACCTTACGGCAGCGTCCATAATGAAAACCGCCAATTTTACGGCTGTTGCTTGCGTTCCAGCCGCTCGGATATGTAGAGTTAAGGGAAATAACATACTGCTCGTCCTGCGCATCTACCCTGCTGTCGCAGATATACACATAGTAATCATTTCCAACGGCAAACGTTGCCCCAGCATCCAGATTAGCCGCCGTAAGTTTCGTTTCTGCGGTCTTAAAGATGCCTGCGCCGCCTACAGCAATTACGCAGCCGCTCTCTACTGTCAGCTCGTCTGCGCCGCTTGCACGCAGATACTCTCTTGTCGGCGCTACAATGTCGCTGATTGTTGCCATTTTATTTACATTCAAAAGCGCCCTGCGGTCTGTTTTTGTTACGTCGTCCACCAATAATCTACTCATACTGTTTTAAAACTCCTTTCAGTGCCTTAATATCGTCTGCTGTCATTCCTGCTACCATTGCTGCCGTTTCCAGCGCAATTACACCGCCTGCCGCCTCTACGCCCTTAGACAGCGTTAATACGGTTCTGTCGTTCCCGTTTTCTTCCATTTCCCTTGCTTTTTCGCTCTGAATATGCGTAACTGCCGTTACCGTCCCGGTCACTCCGTCCGCATCAAATACCATGCCCTCTGCCGCCTCTGCGCAGTAATAAATTGTTACCGCCTTTTTCTCCGGCGCAGTTTCTACTACGGCGCACTGGATATACCTTTGTTTTTCCAGACTTTCAATTTTTCTTTCTAAGTCCGCTGCGTCCAGTTCCCCAGCTGCTACCATTGCAAGGCAGTTGTAATAATCCGCTTTTGTTTTTAATGTCTTTGGAAATCCTTTCATAGTATCCGCCTTTCCTAAAATGTATTTGCAAGATAGGAATTACCAATATATGCAACTCCTAATACTGCCGTTTCCTCTGTTCTTTCGTAATGCTGGCTCAACCATGCTGCACCCATATAGCACAAGCCTAATACTGCATCATGGTTATAATTGATACCCCAGCCGTTTTCTACCGCAGTAAGCCTCTTGTCAAGCTCTGTCAGCGCCTCTTTTGTTTCCTTTCCGCTTTCCTCTGCCTGCTGCCGCATCCCGTCTATCGTGGCTGCCAGTTCTTCAATTTGCAGTTGCAGACTGCCTGCAATATCTTCCCCCAGCTTGTCCTTAATGCCCTCAAACCATGTATTAAACTCGGCTTCTGCCTCTGTCTGGAAAAGCTGAATTTTTGCCATAAATTCTGTATAGGCTCTTAAAAGTTCCTCGTCCCATTTATCTAAGGTACTCTCAAAGCTGGTATAACGCTCGCTAAACTTATTCTCATATTCTGCAAATAAGCTCTCTGTCTTGCTTACGTATTGCTCATATACCCCGGCAATGTCCTTAAGGTACTTTTCCATATTCTGCTTGTATACGCTAAACTCGTCCAGCACCGCTGCGCTATAGGTCTTAAAGAAGTCGTCAAACTGCTTTGTCAGTACGCTTGCGTCTATCTCTTCCACCGTTCCAGTTACAATACCGCACACGCTGCTATTAAATCTCTGGTCTGTTATGTCTTTGGTCTGTATCTTTGTAACACCTTTTCCTACGTAAATATCCGCAAGCGCCAGCTCCCATATTTCCGTACTACGTGTTACTGCTGTCGGCTGTGGTTTTGCAGACGGTGTGCCTTTCAGTACCGCTATGTAAATATCACGCTGCGGCAAGTCCCAACGCACTACCACTCTGTCTACACGGTTAAGCGCACCCTCTGCCATGTCAAGCCTTATACTGTGGCTGGCTGGGTTTTTAAAGGCATACCCGTTAATAAACGCAAAACCCGCATTTACCTTTATTTCCATGCCACTGTACGCAATCACTTGCAGCCCGTCGCTCGGTTTTGGGAAAATACCGTTTGCAATGAATGTAGCAAAATACCATGCCCAGTCCTCGGCTTTATATACCCTGTCGTAATTTTCGCCGTCATATACTGCATTGAATGGTAAACAATTTGCCATTGTCCTTACCTCACTTTCCTAATTTTATCCACCAGAGTAGGCAGGCTTTCCCCAAATGTTGCCTCTATTTCTTCTGTGCCTTTTTGGTAAATCTCTTTTACCTCGGTTATCCGTGCATCTATCTGTATACCCCATTTTTCCTCTTTGCAAGTAATTCTGTCCCCTAAGTCAAAATCAACCTTAAACTTTAGGTTTGAGTTTGTGTTAATGGTCGATACAAAATTTATGTTTTTCCCGTATCCCTCTAACTCTGTTTCTCCCCTTGTCTTAAGCATCTGCAAATATTCGCTAAGCGGTATCGTTATCTCTGTTTCCCCGCTCTGGTATTTGCGTGCAATGTCTGTGGCATCACAAAAAACCTCGTCCAGCTCTATGCCCGTCGCTCCCTCTCCGTCCACGGTTACAATAGGCTGGCTGCCGCTGTCGTCTGCTGCTCCCTGCACATAAATAAAATTGCCGCAGTTTTCTATACTAGCTGTATATTCCTGCTCGTTTACATTGTCAAAATCTCTTGAAAATATGCAGGGCGTGTTACCCTCGTCGTTTTTCGCTGTAAGGTCTTTGCCCTTATACAGATAAAAGCCGTATTTCTTCTCTCTTTCGTTTATCAAAATGTCATAGCCCAGTTTTCCAGCCTGCGCCCGTGCTTTTACTTCTGTCCCCAGATTAGCACACACTTGGTTAGAATACTCCACTTGACTGCCTGCTATGGTTTCCTGCGTCAGCGTTTCAAACTGTTTAAACCGCCTTTTCTCTGCTGCCCCGCTGCCGCAGTTTTTCGTTACCATAGTATTTATTAAACTCTGGTTTGTGGCTGTTGCCACTATCTGCGGGTATATGCAGCGTTTTCCCAGCCAGCGGCTCAATGTAAAGCCCTGCGCCTCTATCTGCTCTAACCCGTTCTCGTCTTTCGTAATATGCACGTAGGTAATCTGTGCCGCCCTGCGCCAGATGCCGCCGTTTGCGTCTGTAACTTCCTGCTTTCCGTCATGCTTTACAATCACATTGCCCTCTATCAGCAACTTACTGTTATTGTCTGTAATCGGTGCAAGCAGGCTAAATGTTCCCACATCAAAATATTTTATATGCCATAAAAGACTTGCCAGCTCGTCGATTGCCCCCAGCGGCTCTATGGTTTTATCAAATACTCTAAGCTCCATACTTATACCCCCAGATATTCCTTGTTGTAGAAAATGGAAACTTCCATAGAATTTACGCCGCTTTCCGCATCATATCGAAAATTATTGTCGCCTATGGCAAGCTGCATATAAGTGCTGTCTACGTCCACATATCGGAAATAGTCTGTTTCCACTCCGTCACGTATCAGCTTTGCCCCCTTGCTGCCGTATTTTGTGCTTACTTCTATCGTGTCCCCGGTCTGCATTGTGACATTGATTTTAATAAATTCCCCAGTATCCACATTTAAAAGAATAGGGTTCTTTACTGTCCCCAAAGCCACAAATCGCACCCGCATACCTGTGGATACGTCGCCCTCATTATAGCAATCTACAATCACGCTTTCCGCTCTGTATCCGTAAATCATGCTCTTAGGGTTATCCTTTTCAATCACGCACGGAAAATGCCACGCCGCTACCCAGCTTGCTATATCTTCCTTTGTTTCTTCAACTTCCCGCCAGAACGGGTTAAGGCACTCAAGCGGTATAGAAAACTCCAACAGCACCTTTTTTCGCTCTATCTTCGGTTCTCCATGCAGGCGGCAGTTTATAACACGCTTAAAGCTGCCAAACTCATAGGAAAGCGTACCGTCAAGCTCTGGGTTCAATACTTTAAGCAGCTGGCGGCGCAGTTCGTATGCCTGCGCCTTGTCCCTTGTGTTGATATGCCCCAGTATATCAATGTCCCGTGCCTCGATACGCTGCCCTACGTAGGTGTCGCCATGCTGCCCCATACTGTTTGTGCTGTATACCACATTCGTAACGCCCGCTATTCCCTCTACGTCCTTGCTTACGTTGCAATGGTACACGCTTTCTGTGCTAAGCTCTACGCTCTCGCCTCTTTCATTTGTATAAGTCAGTTTTTCATATTCCATAGGCTACACCGTCCTTGCTATCATCTTAAACTGCCTTGCTGCCTCTTTCTGCTGCTTTGCATAATCTGTGGTATTTGCGTAAATATTCTGGATAACGGTAAAACCGCCACCAGCTGCGCCGCCTCTTGGTCTTGGTTTTGGCTTGTCCCCGTCGTCGTCAAAATCAATGTCTTTTCTTACATCAACCTTTACGCCAGTGTCAAACTCTCTCGGTATACTCTTCTCAATCATTCTGTTTACGTTGTCCATTTCATCAGAAAAGCCTACGCCAATACCCTGCGCCATGAATTTACCAACCTCGTCACGGAACTTTTTTGACGGGCTTTCAATTCCCAAAGCGTCCTTTGCTGCGTCGAGCAAACTATTTGCAAGGTTTGAAACTTTATCTTTCAGCCAATCCCAGCCAGAGCTTATGCCGTTCCAGATACCGCTTACAATATTGCTGCCGATTTCTGCAAATGTACTTCCAATATTTGAAAATACGCCCGTGATACCGTCAAGCACCATTCGCATACCCTCTACGGCTTTGTTTTTTACCTCTGTCCCCCACTGGGCTACTTTGGAAATTGCGCCGGATATGCTGTTATAGATTTTTTCCGGCACTTGTGTAACCACATTTACAATGCCAGTTACCATATTACCCATTACCTCACGGGCTTTTGAAAGCATATTGCTACCCCATGTGGCTACTTTTGTAACTGCTCCTATAATGCAGTTCCATATTTTTTCTGGTGTCTGGGTTACTATTGTCACAATTCCCGTAAGCATGGTATTCATTACCTCTTTGGCTTTGCTTACCATGTTTGCGCCCCATGTGGCTACTTTTGTAACTGCTCCTATAATGCTATTCCAGATTTTCTGCGGTAGCTCCTTAACAATGGTAATAACCTTTGTTACAAATTCTGTAATCACGTTGCCGCCTTTTGCCTGCATACGTGCGCCCCACTCGGCTATTTTGTTTATGCCGTCCGCTATTGCTCCCGCAATCTGTCCCGGCAACTCTACCAATTTTCCTATAATGGTACTTACTAACTTTGCTGCTGCATCTGCAATTTTCGGCAGTCCCTCAATCAGTCCCGTTACAACAGCTACGATAATCTGTGGCATTGCTTCAATCAAAAGCGGGATTGCGTTAATAATTCCGTCTACCAGCGCTACCACAATCTCTGCGGCATTTTCCAGAATGAGCGGGATACCCTCAACCAGCGCATTTATGATAGCCGTTATAATCTGCGGCAATCGTTCGATAATCACGGGCAGCGCTGCTATAATACCGTCTGCAAGCCCAGTTACAAGCTGTATCGCTGCATCAATCAGCATAGGCACATTGTTTACCAGAGTTTCCACGATTGTAAGCACTGCATCTATCACACTTGGTATCAGCTCCGGCAACGCCTGCCCCAGCCCCTCTGCCAGTCCTGCAATAATCTGTACCGCTCCCTCTGCTATATCTGGTATCAGTTCTACAATACCGTCAATCAGCGTTGTTACGATTTCTACGGCGCTCTCTGTCAGAGTAGGAATAGCCGTTATAATGCCGTCCACGAAAGACGTTATCATATCTACGCCAGACTGTACGATTGTAGGCGCACTATTTACAATTCCGTCAGCAAGCCCGGTTACAAGCTCCACGGCAAATGTGGTAATTTGCGGCAGCATATCAGAAAGCCCGCTTACCATATTTGCCAGAGCGTCCCCGAAACTCTGCGCCATTTTTCCCATATCTCCGCCCGCTGCGGCTGCGCCCTGCTGCAATTCATTTGCAAACTGGCTGAAAATCGGCAACGCCTGCTCTCCGATAGGCATAATAAAGCTGGTCTGCAATATCCTGCCTGCGCCTTTCATAGCCTCGCCGAATGTGTCATACTTAACGGCGTTAATCTGCCCCATTGTGTCCGTGGTCTTGCTTATCTGTCCCTCAACGTCCATAAGGGAAGTGCAGGCATCTGCTCCCATATCTTCCCACATAGTACCCATAAGCCCTACGCCTGCGGTATACTGTAGGCTTTCGTCGTCGCAATTCTTTAGCGCCTCGCTTATCTGGTTCATTGCCTCTTTTGCACTGTCGCCCCCGGCTTGGAATTTCCCCACCATTTCGTCTGCGTTCAGCCCCAGACTGGTAAGGTATTCGTTTGCCGTTCCGTCATTCATTCGTATGCTAAACTCTTTGAAAGCGTCGCCCATTTTGTCAATGCTCCACACGCCCTCATTTGCCCCATTCTGGATAGAGTTAAACATATCCTCGGCGCTTAGCCCTGCCTGCGCATACTGGTTACTGTATTCGTTGATAACGTCCAGCAAATCCCCATTCTGGTTAAGCCCCTGCTGCGCTCCCTGCGCAATCAGGTTATATGCCTCGTCGCCGGATATTCCAAACTGCTGCATAAGCTGCGTTGCAGCCCTTGTACTTTCCGCTACGTCCATTTCAAACGTATCACGCAGGGTTAATGCGTTGGTCGTCATTTTTTCCAGCTCGTCCACTCCCAAATCGCCCGCCTGCTGCTTGACTGTTGCCATAGACGCTGCTATATCTTCAAAGCCCTCGCCATAATTGCCGTTATAGATATTCTCCATAACCTGCTTATACTGGTCTGCCTCTTCTGTCGCCGTTCCCGTAGATGCGCAAAAATCATTTAACGCCCCTTTCGCCTCGTCCGCTTGGCTTACCGTATATGCAAGTCCTGCTACTACTGCCGTGCCGATTGCTGCGGCTGCCGTACCTATGACGGTTACGCCTTTTGCCATTGCACCGCCCAGCCCGCCTAAAATACCGCCCAAACCAGAAAATCTGCCGCCTGCGCTTTCTGCCTGCTGTCCGCTTTCCTCAATTTCCTTACCCATATCGTCTGCGGCTCTTCCGGCTTTTTCCATATCCGCAGCTGTCTTGTTAAGCTCCTGCTCCGTTTTTACAAGTGCTGTTTTTTGGTAATTTAACTGTGCCTCCAGCTTTTTGCTTTCCTCGCTGTTTTGTCCCGTTGTTTTCCGGCATTTCTCTAATGCCGCCTCGGTTTCTTTTACTTTTTTTGCCTGCTCTGAATAAACCCTTTGTAATACTTCCTGCTTTGCTTTCAGAGCCTCTACGCTGTTTGCGTTGTCCTTATATTCAGCCGTTACAAGTTTCATTTCCGAATTAAGCACTTTAAGGGTGCTGTTAATTTCCTTGCAGGCTGCTTTATACTCTGCCTCGCCGTCAAAACTTAGGCGTGTTTTAATGTTCTGTGTCTTATCAGCCATAAATTACAGTCCCCCTAAAGCCTTGTCTATATCGTCCATTTCTTCTGCGGCTGTCGGTTCTGCTACCCGCTCTTGTCGGAAAATGTGCGGGTTATATTCCTTGTGGTACTTAAACAGTGTCACAATCTGATACGGCGTTTTTCTCCACGCCTCACGCTCTCTGTACCCCAGTAGTCCGATTGCGATATACAAAAGCCGTGCAGTATCTAATTTTCCTGCACGGCTGCCACTTCCCCCGTTTCACTTTCTCCGCTTTCCTCTTCGTCCCCGTTTCCGTCCCCGGCTGTTCCTGCTGCAAAAGATGCAAAAATAGCGTTCTGTACTTCCCGGATATTCCCTAAATGTATCAGCCTGCCTACCTTGTCCTCGCTTAAAAGCTCTGCGTTTTCGTCCTCTTCTAACAGTCCCTCGTTAATCAGCATAGTAAGCAACCATTTGGTATCCTTTATCCAGTCCTTGTTATTCTGGTTAAATACCTCTGGCAGCTTGTCATATCCCCCGCACTTGTCCTGCAATTCTTCCAGTGCATTAAGTGTAAAAAGTAATCTGTACTTTTTCCCTTTCAGTTCCACGGTATAACCGCCGTCATTCATTGCGCTCATGGCATAAAATTAAGGCGCAGCCTGCGCTACGCCTTTCTCCTTTCCTCATATTCTCTTTTTATACTTCTGTCATTTTGGGCGCTGGTTCTGGTACTGTCGTAAACCATGTTGTTGCTGGTTTATCTTTTTCTGTTCCCACAAAATCAGCTTTCCATTTTGCATCTTTCTTTCGCTTGTAGAAAGTTGCTGTAATTTCCGGTGTCTGAAATTCGATTTTTTCCCCTTTTGTCTTGTACTTCTCTCCCGGTACTTCAAATTTGCATTTCAATAACCAGATATATCTGTATCTGCCGCCAGTTTTGGCAGCTCTAAAACCAATAGCCAGAAACGGCGGTTCGTCATCTCCACCAGCCCACACTACCTTGTTTTCGTCTACCAGCTGCCCCAGTACCTCTGCCAGTGTTTCCGGCGTAAGGTCTTTAATCCCCAGTTTTAATGTTCCGTTTATAAATTCTTTTACGCTCTCGCTTAATGCGTCGTCAGCGTACAAGTCTGCCGTTTCTGTTTTTACAGATAAATCTGCTTCCATTGCCTCTGCCATTTTCTTAGGCGCTCCGTAAGTTTCTGCGCCCTCTGCCTCTGTGCAGACGGCATAGTAAAGGTCTTTTAATCCTAATGTCATTATTTTGTCACTCCTTTAACAATTCGATTGTTATAGGTACTACCCAGTACCCAGTATCACTTTCTTTGGTTTCCGCATCTACGCTATTTATGTAAGCGCCTGCTGCCGTCAATACTTCCAGAGTTTTGTTTAGCTGCGCCTCAAAATCTCCCTTATGGAAAAGCGTAACCCTATACAATTCTCTGCCTGCTACTTCTTTATCGTCAGCGCTCGCCGCTGCTCCTTTCAACAGCCGCAGAAATGTGTAGTAAGCCGTCGGCTTTTTCTTCCCAGTAAATACGCCTCTTTCCGCTGGCAGTCCTGCACTTTCTAAAATGCTCTGTAAACTATCCATTTGTTTCACGCTCCCATATTTCCAGCTGTGCCTCTACTACTTTCTCCTGTGCTTTCTCATTTGCTACAGTCATATAGGGGCGTGCCTGCTGGCTGCTCGTCCCATATTCCGCTACAAAGCCGATAGTTGCATAACGCACATTGCTTTTGTCCCCTTTTCGGTCGTTTCCGTGCTTTGCCCTGCCATGCGGGTATACCTCTACGTATTTCTCTGTACTTCCACCTTTAACAGCAGTTGCTTTGATTGACTGTATAAAGCCTGCGGTTTCCTCAATCCCCATAGCCTTTGCCTCTGTCTGCTGTGCCTCTATCAGCACCGCAGCACCAGCCTTTAACATTTTAGGCACTGCCTCTACCGTTGCCTGCTCCCTATTTCCAAACGCCTCTATGACAGCCTCTAAGCCCACGGTATTAAATTCTCCCACACTCAAGCCCCTTTTTCCTTATATCGCAAGTCCGTTAGCGTAAGCTCTACCGTGTCGTCGTCAATGTCATACGTCTTAAGCACAAAATAGGCTTTCCCACCCAGTTCTACAGTGTCCTCGCCCTCATAATCTGCCTTATGAACATCACATTTACGCTCTACCACTTTCCCCGTCTGCTGGCTCTTGAAATACTCGTTATAGCCTACTGATTTCATGTTACAAAAAACAGTACGCCTACTTTCTTCGCCCTGCTCTGCAAAGCCGTTACTGTTTACCCTTTTATCTGGCTCTGTCAGTTTTACAAGCGTTAATTCGTCCACCCATTCTGCCATTTTATCCCCCGCTTTCCCCGCCCACGGTGTCCGTTTCGGACACTATCGGCGTGTTGTATTCCTGCGACATAGAAAGCCGCATTTTCAATGTATCGTATGAATTTCTGAATTTTTCCGCATTGTTGTTATAGCCAAATTCAGCCTTACAGTACAGCGTAACGGCTCTGATTATCAGCCCGTCTTTTTCATCAATCCTATTTACTCCGTCGTTTGCAAGGTCTGCTTTGCAGGCGGCTATACAGTCGTTAATTTCTTCTGTAATTTTTTCACTTGTGCTGCTGATACGCAGCGCCGCCCGCATCTTCTCTGTTAATGTTGTGGCATTTGCTGCCATATCCTGCGCCCCGCTTTCTAAAATAAATCTGGGCTACGTTTCCATAGCCCAGATGCTTACTCTTTGATTTTTGCAACCTTTGCTCTTTCCAGAATTGTTGCACGTTCACGGCTTACGGTAAAAACTTCTCCCGGCTCTTTCACTTCGTTTAGTACCTTGTCTAAGTACATAGCTGTTACCTCTACCGTAACCGTTCCGGCTGCCTGCGGTTCGTCGTCCTTTTCCGGCTCTTCCCGCTTGTTTTCCTCGGCATATTCTACCGCCGCCTGCTCCGCTGCCTCTTTTTCCTCTTCTGTCAGCTCGCTTTCGTCTGGTATCTCTACCTCAACCTCTGCGCAACGTTCCGCAAGTTCTTTGATTGTCCCCTCTGTACTTACGCCCAGCTCTTTCGCAAGTTTCTGCAAATCTGCCTTCTTGCATTTTTCCAGCTCTTTAACATCTAAATGCCCTTTCATAAATATCCACCTTTCTTACGCACTTCTCCCCATGCAGATAGTAACAAGGCTATTTTTATCAACTACCTTTCCGTCCACAAGCATAATGCCCTTTGTTACTTTGTCGTCTGTGTCGTTGTCCTCGTACTTCTTTACGCCCATTGCATAGTTGGTGTTAAGTACATAGTCCTTAAAGTTGAAAAGGAACGCAAACGCTGTATTCTCTGCTGCTCCGGCGCTGTATGTGGTCACATAATCGCAGCACACTACCTGTCTGCCCAGCAAAAAGCGCTCCGGCTTTCCTGCAATACCGTAGTTTACTCTGCCGATAGGCTGCCCGTTGCTGTCGGTCAGTCCGTAATACTGCATGAAAGTGTTTTTACTCATACACCATACTGCCCCGTTTTCGTATGCCTGCGGTAATGCTGCCTCTGCTGCGATTAAGTCCGCATAAGCAGGTTTTAAGCTGGTAAGTTTCTGCCCCTCTGCTGGTGTTTCGTTTAAAATTCCTTTCGGTTTTCCGTTTCCGTCGCCGCTGATAATCGCCTGCTCAAGTGCTTTTGTCATAGCCTCTACAATGTTGTTAATCAGCATAGCCTCAAAAGCACTGATTGCCATTGTGTCAACTTCCAGACTTACCGCAACGGCGCAGCGCAGCTTATGATATGCAAAAGTAATCATGCCGTCTTTTGTAGCGGTAAATTTCTGCTTGTCGCTGCTTTTTCCCTCTGCTACCCATGTTGCAGTAGGCTTAACCGTAGACACCGGGATAGCCACGCCGCCCTTGTATGCAGTTCTGGTTACAAGCGCCAAAATCATTCCCGTACTTTCTAACTTCTGCACAATCTGGTTCAGCACCGTTGTGGGAATTGTTGCGCCTACGTCCGTTGTGCTGCTCACTGCATCTGCTCTGTACTCTGCCGGAATAGCTGCACCACGGCATACATAACGCATAAATGCCTTTCTGTATTCCATACTGCCGTACTTGTCGCCGTCGTCGCCCTCTCCGGCTGCACCGCTAAAATTCCTAAGTACTCTCGGTGCTGCTCCCTCGCCGCCCTGTCCGTCGTCAATCGATTCTCCTGCCGCAATTCTGGCAAGCAGATTATTTCTTCTCTCTGCCTGCTCCAAAATCTGCGTGCGCTCTTCCTGCAAGTCTGTTACCTCTGTTTCCAGTGCTGTAATTTCCTCTGCGGTCAACTCTGCCGCTCTGGTGTTCAGCTCGTTTCTAATCTGGGCTAATCTTGCCTCAATTTCTTTTAATCTCATGGTTTCTGTTCTCCTTTTTTTGTGTTATAAATTCGCTCTAATCTTTAGTAGTGCTACCCGTCTGTTAAGCAACTCCTGCCGTTCTGCCTCATAACTCCTATGTGCAAAATTACGGGCGCTTATTTCAGTATCCCCGTTTGCTGGTATGCTCACTGCGGATACGTCATAAACCTTTTTTATTTTTAAAATTGTCCTTGTACGTGTTACTCTGTCGTATGTTTCCTCTGCCACGGTAAACGCCCATGACATTTTAGTAATCATGCCTGCGTCAATATCCTGATATAACCCACGGGCTAAGTCTGTCTTTCCTAAGTCAGCCGCCACTAAAAGCCCTTTATGGTCTGGCACTAAAATAAGCGTCTTATTTGACTGTCTGGCAAACACTCTGCCTGCATGGTCGTACTGCATAATAACATCACTCATGTCTGCGCCGTCCAGTGCGTGTGCGTCTATCCTTTCGTAAAACTTTGTCCCGTCCTCAAATTCATAAAGCAGATACGGCTTGTCAAAAGTTGTAGCATATCCCTCTACGTAATACTCTGTGTCTATTCTTTTTGCTGCTGCCTGCGCAGTCAATGGCGCTGCCAGCGCCCTATATTCCCGCTCTTTCTTAATCGGCATTGTTTACACCCTCTTTCTGTTTCCCGTCGTCTGGCGGCTCTTTCGGCTCGCCCTCTGTCGGTTCTTTTCCCTTTCCGTCGTCTGTCCCCTGCTGCCCCGCCTGCGGTACTTGCTGTATGATAATCTTCGGCTCTTTGTTACTGTTGTTCAGCTCGCTTACTTCCGTGTATTCCTTTCGGATATAATACTTTTCCCCGTCCTCTACGTGTGCCATATTCCATATATCCATTACGCCGTTACGGTTCAGCAGCGCACGGTCAAAAAGCTGTGTGCTTACTTGCAGCTTTGTTGCATTGCTGGCATATTGCAGGCGGTTTGCAGAAAAAGTAATAGCATTTCCGCACGCTATCTCTCTGTCTGAAAATGTCATGTTTGACATAACAAGGGAAAGCTGGATTGCAAACGGTTCTATCTTTCCCTCGTAATATGCGTTCCACGTTTCCTCATTGAATTTGTTTTGCAAAATATCCATGTTAGTACCAAAATGCGTGCATACATTTTCTTGTATATTCTGCATCTGCAATGCGTTTGGCGTGTATGGCTTGCTTTCTACTTGTTTCAGCTCCGAAAACTTATTATCATAAATAATCATTCCGCTGTCATTGTCGGCGCTTAAATTGTCCTCGGTAAACCGTTCCCGCTCTTTCTTAATATCCTCTGGTTTCAGCATATTTGCCACCTTTGCCAGAAAGCGGATATTTGCAGAGTTTTTGACGGCATTTATAATGCCCTCATTCTGCGTATGTATCAGCTGCATAGTCGGCTTAAGCGTGCGGTTATCCTCTCCGAAAAGGTCGTCTGTGTACTCAAAGTCTGTTATGATACCTACTTTTTCAAACTCAATAGCCCCATGCTCCCCATTTGCAAACAGATACCGCAAGTAAACCTGTCCTTTTACCTCTACCACCTCGCAGCGTTCCGCACGCAGCGGATACCAGCCGCATAGCCTGCCTATTTTGTCCTCGATAGGTACAATAAAAGCGGTATGCTCTACTGCTACGTAGGTCGCAAGCCGCTTAATAAACTTTGTAGTATCCATGAAATAGTTAGGCTTATGCTGTAATGTTTTTTCCAGATGCTTAAGGGCGCTGCCCGTAATCTCCGGCTTTAATTTGCTGCAATGTGTAGCAAAATTATTTACTGCTGTCCTCGTCAAGTCCATTTCGTATACACCGCCGCTATAGCTGGTAAACGTAGGGCTGTACCCGTTCAGCATCTTAAAATAGCTGTCAATATATCGCAGCTCTTTCCCATGAAAAAGATAATCTAAGAATTTGATACCGTTCACTCTCCTTTCTATGCGGCGTTTTTCAGCAGCTCGCCGCACTCTTCCCAGTATTTCTGCCGTACCGTCATTGCATCAATAACAGATACGAAACCGTCAATGTGCGCCCGCTGCTCTATCTTAATCGGTCTGAATTTCCTTGTTTCCATATTGTGCTTAAGCGCTACGTTTAAAAAATGTGTCTTTAGTAAATTGTTGTCGGCAATCTTAAAATTGCCGTCCTTTATGATGCCCTCAAACTCACGGATAACTGGCGTAAGGTTTTCGCCCTGGTATACGTCGTCCATGTGGAAACCGTAATTTGCCATATCGGTAATAAGGTACTGTGCGCTATATCGGTCGTAGCCAATCTTAAGCGGTCGTATTCCGTATACTTCCAGCAGCATAGTAAACCAGTTGTAAACGTCGTGATAGTCTACGTAGTTCTCGCCGCTTAAAGTAATCAGCCCCTTTTTAACAAATATGTCATAAGGCACGCCGTCCGTCGCCTGCAAGTGTTCAATTCTTCCCCGTGGCATAAAGAATTGAGTAAACGCATATAGCTTACCCTCTTTCTCAATTACCACGCTTGCTGCGGTCAAGTCTGTTGTCTGGCTTAAGTCAATGCCGCCCACGGCGTAACAGTCCCTAAAGTCCTCTAAGGTCTTTTCAACGCCTGCGCCGTCTACTGTCGTATATTCCAGCCATGCAATAGAGCTGTTCTGCTTAATATTGCAATACTTCGTCAGAAACTCTGCTTTCTTGCTTAAGCTGCCCTCTGCTACGGCTATTTCATCAACGAAAAAGCTTTCTTTTACGGAAACGCCCATGTTAGGGTTAGCCTTTTTCAGCTCGTCCAAATCGTTCCACTTTTCCACGTCGTCAATCATGTAGAGGAACGGTAAAAGCCTACACTCTTTGCTGTTGCCCTTTAAAAAGCTGGTACTGCGTTTCATCAGTTCGTCATAAATACTGTCGTTGATATATCCAGCTGTACTGATACTCAAAATCATAGGCTGGGTACGTGCGCCTAAAGCAGATTTCATAACCTCATACTGCTTAAGTCCAGCGTCCCCGCTCCATGCCGCCATTTCATCACATACCACCAGCTGCGGGTTAAAACCGTCTGATTTCTTGGCATTGAAAGCAATCGGTTTTACAAACGTGTTGCTTTCCTCAATGTAAATATCACTGCGGCGTTTCTTCGCCAGCTCTTCAAGCTCCGGCTCTGCCAGTACCATTTTATGAAAGCCGTCGTATACAAGCGCTGCTTGGTCTAGCTTTGGTGCTAAACAGTAAATTTCCTGCCCGTATTCCGGCTCTAAAAATGCCATGTATGCAATTATCGCAGACGCAAATAAACTCTTGCCGTTTTTTCTGCCGATAACTATAAATATTTCTCGGAAAATGCGTATTTTTTCCTCGTCTTGTACCCCAAAAATAACAGAAACTATAGCCTTTTGCCATAGTTCCAGTTTCAATAAATCATTGCGCCCCTTGCTGTGGTGGCAAAAATTCTCAATGAATTTAATAGCCTTATTTGCAGCTTTCGCATTAAAAAAATACTCCTGCTTTTCCAGTGCGTCCACAATGATTTTATATATCTGTTTTATCCATTTCCCCGCTATTATTTCGCCGCTTGTAATCTTTGCGTGGTACTCATAGATATAATTTTTATACGGTATCACTCCGGGCTATTCTTCCCGCAGTGCCGCCAGTCTGCTTGCTTTCCGCTTTGCTGCTGGCACTAATTCTGTCAGCTGCTTAATGATTGCTGCATAGTTCTTGCTTAAGGCTATGTAAGTTTCTGCCTCTGGGCTTTTCTTTGTTCCCCACTGGTTCTGCCCGTTCTGGTATTCGCTTGTCCAGCCGTCTTTTTCTATCATTGCCTGCAAGTCGTCCAGCTCAACACTCATAAAAGCAGCCTTTTCTATCAGCGGCGTTACTAACTTCTTTTTGTTTTCGTCTAAGTCTTTAAAAATTCCTTTAAGTCTGGTCTTTTCTGCTTTTATCCTCTGTTCTTTTGTCTTTTCTTTCCTTGTTGCCATTCTTTTACCCCGCTTTCAGTTCCTCTGCCCCATACCACACCCCCTACACCACGCCTGCGCACGCCCGTAGGGTAACTTTAGGGTATCCCCCTCGGTATTTGTCCCCTTTAATTTCTTTTCTGCATAGGGGGGATTATACCGCCGTCTGCATCAAATCTATAACGCAGCCTCGGTGCGCTTTTATGATGCTCCTTGTTGTGGCAGTCTTGGCATAACGCCTCTAAGTTATCCCAGTTAAGCGTTATGTCTGTGTCATTGATATTGTCACGGTTAAGCCAGCGCTTATGATGTACTATCTTTGCAGGCTCTCCGCATCTCTCACAAATAAAGTCTTGTGACATTAAGTAAGCAGCTCTTGTATTCTCCCACGCTGCTGATAAATAAAAACTCTTAGCCCATTCTTTCACGCTGTCCCCTCTCTTTCTTTTAGTATCCCAGCGCCCTAAGTTTCATGCGCTGGGTGGAGGCTAAAGAATGAAAACAAAAAGAGTAGGTTACTGCTTCCGCCTCTGCGGTTAAGCTCTCGCCTACTCTTTCCATGCTACCATTATATCTCTTTTGTTTTTCCATGTAAATTTCATGTTTTTTTCATTCTTTTGTCATGCCGCCTATTCCTGCTATCTTATCTTGTCCTCGTCCATTCCCCACAACAATACCGACAGCTCATTTATAATGGCTGTTATCCAGCGTCTTGGCGTGCTGTTTCCCGTGTCCAGTTCCTCTGCAATCTTTGCATAGTCCATACCCTGCATAAAGTACATTTCAAACGCCTTATACTCTATCCCTCTGTCTGCTGCCTTTCTCCTGCGTTCTATCTCTTCTACCGCCTTGTCGATATGCGCCGTCATAATCAGAGTTTTAAAGCGGCTGCGTCTGATACTCTCTAAGTATGTACGCTGCTGCTCGTCTGTCATTCCTGCAAGTTCCAGCTGCTCCCCGTCGCTTATTGCGTTCTCAATGTGAAAAGCTGCGTCCCGGTAACATTTCATCAGCATAAAGGTATTGTGGTACTTATTCTGCTTTCTGTCTTTCTCTTCCTGCTTTTTGTACTCTGCTACTGCTGCCCGTGCTGCTTTCTGTATCAGCCCCTCTAACTCTGCCGCTGTAAATGTTACCCGGTTATCTTCCGTCTGCTCTTCCTGCTGCATTGCCTCTGCTGTATCTGCCATTTCCTGCGTTGTCGTTTCTCCGCTCTTATTTTCTGTTTCCAAATTCTGCATTTCCCTTTTTCTCCTTTTCTCCGTCCATATCTCCTTTTCTTCTTTCGTTAATCTCTTTGAGCTGTTGCCAGATGCTTACCAGCAGCAATGCAATAATTGCAAGTAAAATATTACTCATTATTTGCCTCTCCTTTCCTACATGGTGGAAACGGGCAGTTTTTGCAATCTGGGTTTTTGCATCTCTCCGGCGCTCCGTTTTTCCAGTAATAACTACGCCTTTCTTTTTCACTCCAAAATACTTGCCTTGTTTCTATTCCTGCTCTTTGTAATTTCTTCTGTATTTCCCTAAGCTCGTCCCTATAAAATCTGGCTCTTACGTTCTCTGGTGGTCTTGTATAGTCCAGCGGTTCTGCTTTTGTTTCTAACAATTCCCTTAAAATCTCTGCTGTAGTTTCCCCATACTGCCTAAATACTCCATTAACTATAAAAGCCTTTTGCCAGATAAAAAGTTTAAATCCTAATGCCGCCTCAACTTTCTTAAAAAATTCCTCTTCTGGGTAAATCGGTCTGTAAAGCCAATTTTCTAAATCTTTATCCATTTTCTACCACCTCTTTTTCGTATGCTGTAATAACTGCTGCCCGCAAACTGTCCGCTGCGTCCTGCCTCTTTTGTATCCGTTCCGGCTCATTAAGTCTAATATGTTCTAAATTGTCTTGCTGCATAATCTCCACTATCTTTTCTGCTGCTCTCCTGCTGTTTGTAATCAGTTTAAGTACGCTGCTGCCGTTCAATGCGTTATTTTCATATACTCCATAATCGCATACCACTGGCTTTACTTCCCAGCTAAGAACATTTCCCTTAATCTCTAACGGCTGCATATAATCCGCTGCGTTCCGGCACACTGTCCCTGCTGCGTCCATTTCATTTCCCAGCGCACGCATAAGATTTGCCATTGCTCCCGTTATTGTTTCTGCGGCTCTCCCTATACTTTCCATGAAATCAACTTTAGCAAGGGCTTTTATTGCCCTTGCTGCTGCCTTTCTCTGTTTTCTCTTGTCTATGCCTGCTGGCGGGTTTACCCCATACCGTTTTTTATAATTCTTTTTCCACTGTCTGTATTTCATGCTTTGCCCTCGCTTTCTGTTTTGTAATCGTCAATGCTCATTTGTCCCGGAAGTTGCCCCCCTCGGTGTCCGTTTCGGACACTTCATTAAGCCAGCCTTTTTCTACTGCTATCTCCTTTTCCAAAATTCCCAGAACGCAGTAGCCCTCTGCAATAGCTGTATGCGTTTCCTCTGTATCCACGCAGGATATGTAAAGCTCTTTTGTTTTTCCAGTGACTCTGCCCTCTTCAAATTCTTGTATAACCGCAATCTCCCCGGCGCTATACTTTTCATACTTCAAAAGCAGATACGGCAGTAACCCTGCGCATACAGCTTTAAATGTCTGCTTTGAAACTCTGATATACTTCTTTGCTTTTGCGTCGCTTGGCAGATGCTCCATTTTTTCTGCGTCCGCTTTCTCCTGCAATTTCTTCTTTGTTTCCCGGTCTATTCTGTCCTGCTCTTCGTTATACCTCTGCTCGTCTGTCTTTTCTTCCTCTGCCTTGTTTATGTACTGGTCACACTTCTCACACGTCCCGGTCTTTACGTTGCAATCTTTATATCGCTGGCAGGAATAACACAATGATGTAATGCTTTCCGGGTGTGGTGTTTCGTAATCGTCCCCCGCTTTCTTCTCTGCCACCTTTGCGGCTATCTCCTTTGCCCTTATACTGCCGCCTGCTGCCTGCTCCGCAATTTCCCTCTGCTCGTCCTCTGGCAACTTTGCCGCCTCATAAGCAGCCGTAATACCCATGTTCCCATTTTTCAGCTGCTCTTTAATCTCCGGCGTGGCATTGTTGTTAATGCTCTCCATTCTGGCTACGTTTGTGCTACTCTCATTCAGCATAGCCGCCACTAAGTCCCGCATCTTTCCTTTAATCTCTAATCCGTCCTCTTCTTTTGCCCGGATAAGCGCCGCTTTTGTCCGCTCTACCAATCTGGTCTTTTCGTATGCTGTAAGCTCCTGCGTATATCCGTTGCCCGCCAGTAAGGACAGCTCATACATTGCTTCTGTCATGTCCTTGTAGCGGTATTTTACTTTCTCATACTCCTTATGCCCCCGCTCCAAATTCATAATATTTGCTGCATTTCTTCTATGCCCGTCCACTATCCGAAACTCGCCGTTTACCCTTGCAATTACCGTGGGCTGCTCCTGCCCTACGTGTAAAAAACTGTCTGCCAGTTCTTCTATGTTCTCTAAACTCTGGTGCGTGTTCTCCGGCGCAGCCCTAACCTCATAAGGGCTTAAATAAATCTCTTCGTAATCTTCCACCCTGCCTGCTGCCGCAGCTCTGCTCTTTGCGTTCAAAATATCATTTAAACCAAATTTTGCCTTTGCCATGTTCTTTACCTCACTTTTTTCTTTATGCGTATCTAAAATAAATCAAATAGATTTTCTGTTCATAGGTCAAATCGTCACTATACAGCATACGGTTAAAATCACTTTCTGTTAAAGCCCGTACCTTTCTTTTTAATCTATACAGAAAAAGCCATATACTTAAAAACATTTCAAAAACCGTCATAATTTATCTCGCTTTCCCCGTGTACTCTGTAATAAATTTCTTGTATCCCTGCGCCGCTCCGCAGCATGGGCTATATTCATAAATCGGCTTTCGCATAAATGAACTTTCCGCTACTTTCTTGGAATATCTGATAACGCCCAGTATTTTGTACTTTCCATTCTGTGCCAGCCATTCCACGCCCGCTGCCTCTCCGTCCGTATTCTGGTAAGACGTTACCAGCACTCCGCCCAGATGCAGCCGCTCATTAAATGCCTTTGCGTCCTCTATCTGCTCTGCCACAATGTCCAGCCCCTCTAATGCGTCCTCGTCAATCTTCACGGGTACTATAACCTCGTCCGTGATTGCCAGCGCATTTACCACGTTAAGCCCTATGTCCGGCGGATTATCTATTATGCAGTAATCGTAGTAATTGCTTACCCCTGCCGTTCTCTCCGTCAGCCTCTTATATCTCTCTATCTGGTTTTCGTTTTCTTCCCTCGTCAAATTCCATGCAGCCCCGAAAAGTGACAGATTAGCGGCTATAATGTCTATCCCCTCATACTCTGTATGTTGTATAATTTCTCCTGCTCTCTGCCATTCTCCACTAAGCAGCTTTGTTATCGGCGCTACGCTCTCTGCGTCATATCTTCCATACGCCCTACTTGCATTTCCCTGCTTGTCGTTATCAATCAGCAGCACCTTAAACCCTCTGCGGTACAGCTCGTATGCCATATTTACTGCTGTAAAGGTCTTTGCAACGCCGCCCTTTAAATTCAAAATGCTTATTGTTTTCATTCTTTTCCTCACTTCCTGCGCTCGCCTCTTAGCGCATTTTGTTTATATCAATGCCCGCCACGTCTGCCAACTCTTTTGCCGCTTGCGTGATTGATACCTTTTGATAATCTCCGCATTTTTTCTGGCTTTTTCTGTAGCAGTAGGCATTGTGTCCTAACCTACAGCGTTTCTTTTGAAACTCGCCACACGTTCTGCATTGCTCCTTTATTTTCCGTGTTAATTTTTTTATCTGTGCCATATCTTCCCTGCCTCTCCCAGCTCTTCCGTGCGCAGCAAGTACGTTTCTATCAGCTCTGCCGCTTTCTGCCAGCCATAACATACCGCTGTATAATATCCCTGCTGCCGCAGATATTCTAACCAGCACCGCTGATTTTCCGTTGTGGTATTCTTACCAGCCTTAAGCTCAATGTAAAGTCCGTGATACCCTGCTCTTGCAGCTGGTAAAACAATGTCCGGCACTCCTGCTTTTACGCCCTGCCTCTTAAGGGCTACCGCTGTCGCTCTGTCACGCTTGCCGCCGTTTGGTACGTGGTGCATATATTCCAGTTCCGGCATACGTCCCATGTTATACCCAGCCCAGCTAAACAGTGCCTCTTGATGCCCGCTTTCGTCGTCAAGTCTAAAATTCTTCATGCTTTCGCCTCTCCCCTTTCTTAAACTCCACATACTTGTAAATTTGATACAGCAACCCGGTGTTTCCGTCCTTTCTTGCTGCCTCTACTGCCAGCAGCTCTACGGTCTGCTCCTGCTCTGCTGTCTTTCCCGTCATTACGTCCCAACGGCAAATATCAAAATATTCACACCGTATGCAGCAGTGGTGGCAGCCTTTCCCTTTCTGGAATAACCAGTATTTAAGCCTCTCTATCATTTTCCGCTTTCTCCTTTCTGCTCCCGTTGTCTACCCACTCGTCCTGCCGCCGCATTACTTCTGCTGCTATTCCAAACGCAAGTATCGCCAGTGCCACAATCAGCAGCAAAACTGTCAAAATCAATACCGCCACAATCAGCAATCCTTTTATTATCTGCATCTTATCCCCCCCTCTCTTCTAATTTGACTAACGTATATCTGAAATACCCATACCCGTAATAATCCGGGCTGTGTACGCCTTTGCTCACGCTATCCTTGTCTACGTAATAACCTTTTATCTCTCTCGGCTCTGCCTTAAACCACTGCCTATCTGTAATTACTCTTATTTCCGGCTCTGGTCTTACAAGGTTCTTGCTGCAATTCCAGCGCTTGCCCTGCAATGCCCCGTCCTCGTCTTTTCTGTGCTTGTCCGTGTATTTGATAAAATAGCTTGCCAGTTTCGCATAATTGCCGCTGTCGTCCAGAGGAAAAACCTTTATGCGGTTATGCCCCTCATATGCCTTATACCAGCAGCGCTGTAAAATCTCTGTGTCAATTTTATTTATCACTAAATGATGATGCCTTGCACCTCTTTCCCCTATCTCCATAACGTGTATGTACTTAAGCTCTAACCCTGCCTTTTTGTACTCTTTCCGGCACTCCCTTAAAAATACATCTATGTCTTTGCGCATCTGCTCTTTTGTTCTGTCCGGCTGCCCTTTCTTTCGGATATAGTCAAGCTCTAAATGGTAGTCCCCATAACCAAAATTAGCGTTCATCAGTATTCTTAACTTTCTCTCCGCTTGTCTGGTATTTACCTTTGCCTGCTGCTCCTTTGTTGGCTTAACTTTATCTCCTCTCTTTATCCCCGGCTTTTTATATCTGCTTGTAAAATACCTTTCTACCTCTATCGTTTTCCCTGCTCTGGTTATCCTCTCAACGTATGGCATACCCTTACCCCTTTTTCTCTATATCTGTCGGATAGTTAATACTTTTATCAAGTGGTAAAACGGGCTTGCTGCCCGTGATTTTTCCTTGCTTTTCTGCCATACTTCGCTTATAATATTTGTAGGTTTAAAAGCTGTATAGCTTAGCCCCTATGGTATTCCCGTACCGTAGGGGCTTTTCCTTTTTATTCAATTTTTACCACCATGCAGCCTGCGGCTACTTTGCTCATTGCATAATCGTAGGCTCTCTGATACGGCTCTTTGCAGCTGTACCCATTGCAAGTATGTAAGTTTCTCCCTCTGCAAAAGCAGCACGCATACCTCTTGGCGTATTCTTCTGCCAGCCTCTCTGCCCTCTGCTTCTCATGTTTTGCCCGGACTAAAAGCCCTGCATCATTTATCACGGGAATACGCAACGCCTTTGCTGTTTCTATCTCCCGGTACATACCCTCGCTAATACCGTATTTATCTCCCACAATCATAAAATCGCAACCTTTCAGCAATTCCATTCCTGCTGCCAGCCCTTGCGCCCGTTCCTGCGGCTTTTTCTCGTCCAAACACTGCGTTATATACAAATGTGGCGTAATCGGCGCTAAGCCCGCCTTAAGCGCTCGCCGTGTAAGTGCCTGCGCATATTCTATATTTCTGTCCAGCTCTGCGCCGTCTTTTGCCCGGTACGGGCTGCATACATACACTTTCATCATGCCTTTTTACCCTCTTTCTGTTGTGCCTCTGCCCTTGCCTGCTCATTTCCTGCCAGATAGGCAGCTAAGCACATAAGCTCGTCTGCTCCCTTTTCGTCCATAAAGCCGCAATCAATACAGCATTTGCAATACCCCGTAATCTGTAAATATCTGTCGTATACTTCCTGCGGCGTTTTGCACTGCTTTAAGCTGCTTACCATACCCGCAATCCGCTGTACTGCCCTTATTCCTACCTCGCCGCCTTTCCCATGTATCCCTACTGTAATTTCCCGCATTTCCGTTGTGCCGTCTGCTCCTAAAATTGTTTTACTTTTCATTCTGTACCTCACTTTCTTCTTTAAAGCCAGCTAAAAGCATTGTCATTGCATCTATAGCTGTGTCAAAATGTTTCCCCAGCTCTGCTGCATCAAAAAGCTCCTGCTGTCTGTTTCTTCCGTTCCCTTTCATTACCTGCGCTTGCAGAATAGGCTTTAACTGGCTAAGTCCTGCTATGCTATCCTCTAACTCTTCCTCACTCACGCAGATTTTTACATAACCTTTTCCGATATGCTCAACGCTCATTTTCCCTCTGCCTTTCTGATTGTGTGTACTGATACCTCATAGGCTGTACGTGTTTCTGTTACTCTTTCCGCTACTACGCCGTCTGCGTAAATTTCCTCTATCAACTTTTCATATTCCCGGCTCTGCAATCTTCCTATCAATTTCACTGTATCCCCCGGCAGCCAATTTGCCACCTCTTCCGCTGTTTCATTCCAGCAGATGCACGGTATAAGGCTGCTGCTCTTCGTAAGCTGATTTCTTACTTTTACGAAAATATCAGAAATGCGCTTTCCTCTCGGCGTTTCTCTGTATGTAGGTTTATATACAATCTCGCCCACTAACACTATGTCATTTTGCCCTTCTGCCTTTGGGCTTAATGCCACAAAATCAGCCAGTACAAAAACCAGCTGCCGCCCCGTGGAAAAATCTTTAAGTGTCTGCATCTTCCCGTAAAGTAAAAGCCTGCTGCCTATCGGATACTCCCGTAATACGTCAAACTCTACGCCCTGCGTCGATTTATACGGCGTGTCCCACGCAAACGCTACTACCAGCGTGTCCGTTATCCCGCTCGGTCTTTCCACCTCAACCAGTCCCAGATAACCCTTAAACCGTAGCCCGCATACAGCCTCTACCGCTTTCAGCTCCTTTACGTCCCCTGCCAGTCCTACTACATTCTTTTCACTGCTGCCCTTTGGCAGCTGCTCTAAAATTTCCGTGTTAAGGTCTTTTAAAAAGTTCGGCATAAATTCCTTTTTATCCTGCCCTGTTCTCATGTCTTGCGCCCTCTCATTCTCTTCCATAGTTTTGTAGTTCCTCTGTCGCTCTTTTGTAACACTCTACATCTTTTTCTTCTTTTACCTTGCATACGCATTTACTCCGCTGCTCTCCGATATACTCCCAGATTTCTATAAACCCGTCGTCATATATGCTAAATCTGCTGTGCATACGCAAGTTGTGCTTTTTCTGTAATGGTCTGTATACTCGGTAAAACTCTTTTACTGCCTCGCTGTATTCGTCCATGCGCAGCCCTTACCTCTCCGGCATCTGGTATACCCTCGGTATATCCGTTGCCATAGGCGGCGTAGGCGTGCTGCCTCTGATAAGCCCCATGCTACCCGCTGCATATAAATAGCTGCTGCATACTTTCTCTATCTCGTCCAGTACCTCTATACAGCGCTCTTTACTCTCATACTCTGCAATTTCTTCTAAGCAGCCGTCAGCAATGCAAATAGTGTGGTGTGTTGCTGCCTCTTTCCCTCTCTTGTAGTCGTGTTGTTCTTCGTACTGCAAGGAATTAAAGGAAATACCAAAAATATACAGCTTTTCTCTGTTCTGGCTGCGTATGTATACGTTACTCATGCTCTGCCTCTCTTTCCCCGGTTTCGTCTGGCTCTTTGTGTTCTTCGTATCCCTCTAAGTATCCGGCACAAACTATATCAATCTCTTTACCGTCCCTGCCGTCGTTCCTTATCTCGATTTTTCCGTAATATGCGTAAATACAGCAACCGTCATAATCAAATACCCGTATGCTGCCCTCTGTCGCCTGCTCCGGCACTTCAATTACCAGAGGCTCTGCCTGCTGCCTTTTATCAGCGTTCTTATGCTCCTGCTGTTGTTCTCGGCTGGTGAGTAGTGCAAATAATGCAACAACTGTTACTCCTGCTGCCGCAGCTATCCATATCAGTAGCTTAAGCGCCTTGTTTTCTCGTTTATGTTTCTTTCTCATGCTCTCCCTCGTTTTCTTTCTCCTATGCTTAACCTTTTCTTTTCTTCGTCCCAGTCAAAAGAGGCACACGCAATGCAGCGTTTGCATTGTTCTATAGGTTCGTCGTCCCACTCACTACCAAAACCTAAACAAGCGCCGCTCCCGTCTTTTCCAGCAGTTCCGTATTTCTTTTGTAAGCTGCACTTTTCCATTCGTTGCTTTATCCGGCACTGTTTGCAAACAATCTTTTTTCCCGTTGTGCAACCCTCTTGCCTCGCAAAATATGCCGCCCATATTTTACTTACTCCATTTCTTACGCTGTTCCAGCCTATAACCTTTTCGCCGCATATATCGCAATAAACCTCTGTGCTTACTTCTCTATAAATAGCCATTTACTACCCCACTTTCTGCCGTTTCATGCAGTATCATTTTTCTAAACAGACTTTCAAATATCGGTACTGGTATGCTATTACCAGCCTGCTTATAAAGAGGCATTATATAGCGCCCTACTCTCTTATGCACTGCCGCCGCTGCATTGAAATCTTCGTCTGTATATCCTTGCAAGCGCCAGCACTCTAACTCTGTCAGATACCTATAGCGCCCGTTTCCCATATCTATTACCTGTGCTGGCGTTCTATCCTGCCTTGCAGTAATCGTAAATGCGTAGTCCTCTATTATCGTCGCCCGCCGTATCCCCTTTTTCCCTATTGCCTCTAAAACGCTTGGCTGTGTCACGTCATACACTGGCGGCGCATCTGATAGCAAAAAATCGTTTATATCCCTCATAGGTGTTTTAATCAAATCATCAAACGAAAATTTTTCATTTCCCAGCACTGATACTGTAAAAACTCTTTCCCGTGCTTGTGGTAGTCCAAACTCTCTTGCGTCCAGCACTTCAAAATTATTGCTGTATCCTAACCGCTCCATTTCTGATAGATACCGATTAAAATTCACACGCATATAACGACTTAATACATTTTTTACATTTTCCCAAATAACATATTTTGGTTTCCATTCTCCCATTTGCTCTATAATATGTATTGTTTCCCACATAAGGCTTGAACGTGTCCCGCTCCCCTTATCCGCTCCCTTTCCACGGTTTATACGTCCTGCCTCTGCCGTCGCTTTTCCTTGATGTCCCGCTATGCTGAAATCTTGGCACGGGCTACCATGTATTAAAATATCCGGCTTTAAGTTCCACCCTACTACGCTCTGCGTCTTATATTCCAATTCATCAGAAAACATGGCATTATAAGAACGTACTGCCTTTTCGTCTATCTCCACGTAATCAATAGCTTTTACGGGTATTCCTATATTACGCATGGCACAACGTGGGCTACCTATTCCCCCGAACAGCTCTAAAATTTTTATCATTTCTTTTATCCCTTTCTTTCGTTTCCCAATAATATCTATTCACTATGCACATTTCCCGGCTGAAAATCATATACAACGCTAACGGCACTGTTAAAATTGCTATTGTAGCGTCCCCCTCTAATATGTAGACTGCCAACGCCGTAAATGCCAGCAACGCTATACCATTCAATTTCTGTATAATAAAATACTGGCGGCGGCGTTTCTTCTCCCTCTGCCTTTTCCTCATATCTTCCAGCGCATCTGCGTACCCTCTTCTATACGCTGCTGTTACTGCTGCTCGTTTCTCTCGTTTCGGTTCTGCTATCTGTATGGGGGCTATATTCTCCATTCCCTGCCTCTCTTTCTTTCGGCGGCGCTCTCGGCATTTTCATTGCTACCGCTCCCTATTCTGGCGTAATTTACCGTGTGGGCGCTTTTCGCATTAAAAAGCTGCTTAAAACCTGTTGAACGACTGCATACTTTATAGCTGGTATACCCGCTGCTATTTTTTCACGGTATCCAGATGCAGCTATTCGCCTGCTGCTCTCTGGTGCAGCCCGCCAAACTGCTACCTAAAACGCCCTGCTGGAATTGAACCAGCGCCCCCGCTATATCCGGCTGCGGTATTCTCCCACTGAATTAAGGGCGCTTGCTGGCGGCAGCTACCGCCATTAACTCATAATTTTTATGCTGTATTCGCCGTTTCCGTTATCTCTTTCCATGATTATTGCTAAGTCGTCCCCGTGGTAAAGGTCTGGTATTCTACAATCTTTATGAATGGTTACGCCTTGCACTCTATCCCACCCGCTCATTTTTTTCGCCTCTGTCAGTGCATTTATTGCCGCTCTATAGCTTTCTCTGTCCTCTTTGTCATAAATCAATATTTTGTAATCTCTTGCTTTTATGTATCTTTCCATATTTTCTGCCTTTCTTTCGTTCTCTCTGATTAAATCGCCCTCTGTGCCATATCTGCGCTGTACTGCTGCCTATTACCACCACCAGCACCGCCCCTTTGCAGCTCGTGGTAAATCGTGGCTCTATGCACGTCCATAGCTGCTGCTATCTCGTCCGCTTTCTTTCCATTCCGGCACATTTCCTCTATGGTCTTTCTGTCCTCATAGCTCAATCTCTTGTACTTGCGTGCCATTTCTCCCGCTCCTTTCTGATTTTTGGATAAAAAAATAGTGCGATAGAGTTTTTTAAGCTCTACCGCACTATGCTTTTTACTTCAATCTACCGTAAAAAAATAAATGCGGCAGAGGCTTTAATACCTCTTGTCGCATTTAATTTTAAAACTTATCATAATATTCATGTACAAAATACATCTTAAAAATTGGTACATATGCCGGATATCTTCTTATGTCTCCATATGATATAATACGCTCATGGTAATTTTACCGAATACACCTTAGGAGGGAAAAACTATGAAAAATTTAATCCGTAAGATCTCGCTTATTATGTGCGTGATCATGCTCACATTTGCAGTAAGTGCATGTGGCAAATCTGACAATGATTCAAAAAAGAATGAGCCGAAAACTGAGGACACAGCAAAAGATGATGCAAAAGACGACGCAAAAGACGATGCAGAAGATAATGACGATGCTGCTGTTACAGGAAAGTTTAAAACACTGGAAGATTTCGTAAATTCCGACATTATGCAGCAGCAGCTCGAAACACAGCTTGCATCTCTTGAAGGAAGCGGAATCGCACTTAACCTTACAGCAGAAGATAACAAACTGATCTACAACTTCACGATTGAAGACGCTGATCTTTCAGCGGCTCTCGCAGCGGATCCGTCCACTTTGGAGTCCTCTCTTCAATCTCAGGCTTCTACATTTGAATCAGTTGCTTCTTCTCTGAAAGCCGCAGTAGAAGTAGAAAATCCGGTTGTTGTTGTTCGTTACCTTGACAATACGGGAGCTGAGATCGTAGCTCAGGAATTTGCCGGTTAATCTTTAACCAAAAACCAACATTATATACTAATTAAATACAAAAGCTGCAGAACGACAGCCTGATAAAGAACCTTTGAAACATCATTTTTCAAAGGTTCTTTTTTCGTGCCGGCATGTTCCGCTCTGAAAACAATTCTTTTGTCTAAAACGCTATTTTAAAAATCTGTATATATCAGATATTGACAGAAAGCACATTTATATGTATACTGTACCTGTCAGATAAGTACAGTATATGCAAAGGAGTGAATTAATTGAAACAACAATATATCTCGATCCGACATCTTTCAAAAAAATTCAATAAAGACTTCGTCTTAAAAGACATAAACGCTGTTTTAAACAGCAACGAAATCCTCGGTTTTCTCGGACCTAGCGGCGCCGGAAAGACAACAACGATCAAAATCCTCACCGGACAGCTTAAACCTACATCCGGAAACGCAGAGATCCTCGGCATTGAATGCGATAAAATCAACGAACGGATTTATGAGCAGATTGGTATTGTCACCGATTCCAGCGGCGTTTACGAGCGAATGAACCTTTATGACAATCTAAAATATTTTGCACGAATTTTAAATGTTCCTTCCGAAAATATCGATCTCTTATTAAAACGGATCGGATTGTACGAACACCGAAAAAAAATGGCGGGAAAACTTTCCAAAGGACAAAGACAGCGTCTCATTTTGGCAAGAGCGATCCTTCACCGTCCGAAAGTACTCTTTCTGGATGAACCTACAAACGGACTTGATCCATCTGCCTCTAATGAAATACATAAACTTCTGATGGAATTAAAAAATGAGGGAATGGCTATTTTTCTCACAACCCACAATATGGAAGAAGCGGCGAAACTTTGTGACAATGTTGCTCTTTTAAATGACGGCGTTATTGTCGAATATGGCTCACCGCAGGCAATCTGCTTAAAACATAATCAGATCAAAAAATACCGCGTCCGCCTTACTGACGGCACAACTCACCTTCTCTTACAAAACGAGAAAACAACCGGGCAAATCGCACAATGGATGAACAGCGGACAGCTTGAAACGATCCATTCATGTGAACCTACTCTTGAAACTGTATTTTTAGACACAACAGGGAGGAATCTTCAATGAAAATAACAGCAATCCATTTCAGAAAACTATCTGCCGTCACAGAAATGAAAATGAGAACTCTCATGAGCAAAAACTTTATCATCATGCCGATCTTTTCCCTCGGATTTACTTTTCTTATGAAAATACTGTACCGATCCATCGCTGACGGAAAGATCAACATGGACGGCTACGCGCTTTCGCTCGGCGTTCTGATGAATATTTCCATGAGCGTATACTGTACTGCAGCCGCTCTTGCGGAAGAAAAAGAAAAAAATACGCTTCGGACACTGATGACTTCTTCAGTAAACGGACTTGAATTTTTTCTCGGAAGCATTATACCGGTTATAATTTTATCCACAGCCGTAAATGTTTTATGTGTTTTCATCGTACAGCTTACACTTTCCGGATCCCAATGGGGCGCATATCTTATCATTACGACAGTCTGCACTTTCATTGCATCTGTCGTCGGCATGATCTTCGGTATTTATGCCAAAACCCAAGTATCCGCAAGTACGATCACTACGCCTGCGCTCATTATATTTATGATGGTTCCGATGTTGTCCGGATTCAGCAGCATTTTAGAAAAGATCTCAAATCTTCTCTTCACCGGAATTGCCCTTAATGCTATATCTGCAATCAGCGCCGGGAAAGCTCCGATCCATTTGTCCGGCATCATCGTCCTGTCTGTCGAAGCCTTTTTGTCAGCAGCGCTTTTTCTGATCTTATATCGAAAAAACGGATTTGAAAAGTAGATGCAAAATACAGAGCATAGAAATTCAAGTGCAAAACCAAAATTAAAACAGCAAAAAAGCCGAATACGACAGGGAGATCAACAGATATGGAAATTATTTTAAGCAGCACAAGCGGACGTCCTATCTACGAGCAGATTACGCTGCAGATCAAAGAAATGATCATGAAAGGGGATCTTGCCCCCGGGCAGGCTCTTCCTTCTATGCGGAAACTTGCAAAAGATCTGCATGTCAGCGTTATCACAACGCAGCGTGCATATGACGATCTGCAAAAAGAAGGATTTATCGTTACTGTTCCTGCAAAAGGAACTTTTGTTTCAACTGAGAATCAGGATTTTATCAGAGAGGAAAACCTAAGGCGTATTGAACAATTACTGACTGACGCAGCTTTTCTTGCAAAAGAAAACGGGCTTTCAATAAACGAAATAAAACAAACTTTAGAAATCGTTTATACGGAGGTATAGCAAGCATGAAACAGGCATTACACATAAAAAATCTCACAAAAAAATATAAAGATTTCACTTTAGATCATATTTCTCTTGATCTTCCTTACGGTATGATACTCGGATTGATCGGAGAAAACGGATCCGGGAAATCAACTTTGATCAATTCTATCCTAAACATTGTAAAAGCTGACTATGACGAGGTCCATATTCTCGGTCAGGATTTAAAATCACAGGAGAAAGAAATCAAAAAAGAGATTGCCGTCATCTTTAACGACTCTCATTACGGTGAGAATTTAACTCCTCTTTTTATAGGAAAAATGCTTTCCGGCATCTATACTGACTGGGATCAGAAAAAATTTACCGATTACCTGAAACAATTTCATCTTCCTGAAAAGAAGCGGTTGAAAACATTTTCCACGGGGATGAAAGTGAAACTGGAATTTGCCGCGGCGTTGAGCCATAACCCGAAACTTTTGATCCTTGATGAAGCTACAAACGGACTCGATCCGGTTTTCAGGGAGGAAATCCTCGAAATATTACGAGAATTTACAGAGCAGGAAGACCATTCCGTCCTTATTTCTTCCCATATCACAAGCGATCTGGATAAAATTGCCGACTATATCGCATACATACATGAAGGAAGACTGCTCTTCCTTAAATCTATTGACGAACTGAATAATGACTGTGGAATCATCCGCTGCGGACGAGAGTTTTTCGACGCCCTTTCTCCGGAGGACATTATCGCATACAGAGAAGAGCCTTACAGTTATTGTGTATTCATAAAAAACAGACAGTCGCTGCGAAAAGCATTCTGCGACATTTCTATCGAGAATGCTTCCATTGAAGATATGATGTTATTTTACAGCAAAGGAGAAAAAATCATATGAAAGGAATTATATTAAAAGATCTTTATGAAAATTTCCGCATTTTTAAAAACGGGGTTTCTTACCTCGCAGCAGTTCTTTTCCTCTTCCTGCTTATCGAGGCTATGCAAACGGGAGACTTATTTTCCTTAAAATATTTCTTTATGCTGATTACTGCTTTTGTGTTTCCGCTTTTAGGCTGCTCCTCTATTGAATCCTCTCTTGAGCAAGATGAAAAAGTGAATTTTGACAAAATCCAGCTTACGTTCCCCATTACAAAAACGGAGATCGTACTGTCAAAATATATACTTGGAATCTGCTTTCTTACAATATGCAACGTATTCTCCCTGATTTTTGTTTTCTCGTTCACCAGCAGCCACAACAAAATCACTTTGCAGGAAGGGCTGTCTGCATGGGGGTTCGGAGTTCTTTTCTCCCTTGTCTTTTTTGCAGTCGTTAATTTTGCATTCTTTCTGCTCGGAAGGAAACTTGGTCTTATCGTTTATATCTTTATCGCCATGCTTTTCGGAGGAATATACGGAGCCGTTTCCTCTTTAAAGGGAATGGAATTTCTTATGGCAGGTGACAAAACGATGATCTTTATAATCGGTATTCCGATTGGGATTTTATTCGTTGTAATCAGCTTCTTCCTGTCGCTTGCATGTTATAAAAAACGTTATTCATAAAGGAGGCTTCTTTCCCGGCATACGTCACTTGTCAATATCTTCCAGTTTTGTCTTTCCGATCATGAGATTTAAAATCTCCACATCGGTCTGTTTCATACCTGCGCGGCCTACATATCCGACTGCCTTGATTGTATCTTCAGGGCAGTCCATTACAAGACCTTCTCCTCTTGCAAACGTAAGTCCCCGCATCGCCATCTTATGACTTAGTATCGCGGCCTGAAGCGCCGTGGATATTTTTGCCGCACAGCTTGGTTTTGCACCATCACAGACAATACCTCCCGCATCCGCTATCGTATTGACAACTGTGTTTTCAATCTGTTCCAATGTTCCGCCGCATAAATATGTAATCCCTGCCCCTGCTCCTGCCGCAGCACATACTGCTCCGCAGTACGCTGAGAGAGAACCGATATATTTTTTCTGATTCAGAGCCACAAGGTTAGATACGCATAACGCCCTGTAAATCTCTTCTTTGCTTTTCTTTAGTTCTTTTCCGAACTCGATCACAGGAAGAGAACAAGTCATACCCTGATTCCCCGAACCGGAATTAATGATCACCGGAAGGGCACAGCCGCTCATTCTTGCATCCGAACCGGCAGATGCTTTCGCCACAGCGCGCCACTTTACATCTTCTCCGAACTCTTCTAGCACAACTCGTCCGACCTGTGCTCCCCAAGGATTTCTCAAACCTTCTTCTGCGATTCTCGTATTGTATTTTATCTGACGTCCAAGAACTTTTTCCACATCAGTAATCTGTACCTCATTTGCAAATGTAATAATATCTTCCAAATTCAAAAGACTCTTATCCGGTGTTTTTTCTCTCTCCTGACAATATTCTTTTTTCTCTTTGTGAAAAAGCACCTGTCCGTCTTTTTCAATATGGGTGATATTCGTATGCTCGTCTTCTATCACAACAAGAGCTTCACTCTTCTCTGTCTTTTTGCATACTGCATATGCTTCAATATATAAATTAGCTACATCGTCTTTTAAAACACAATCACAAAATCCTGCCTTTAAAAGTTTCTCCGCCTCGTCGATTTCCCGATCTGTAACATGCTCCAGCACTTCAAGCGCCTGTGAAGGATCTCCGCCTGTAATTCCGAGTACCGCCGCTGCTTCTACGCCTTTCATTCCTCCGGAATTCGGTACTTTTACTCCTTTTACATTTTTGATAATATTACCGCTGCACCGCATCGTAATATGATCCGGCATCTTTCCTAATACTTCTTTTGCTTTTGCCGCAGCATAAGCAAGCGCGATCGGTTCTGTGCATCCAAGCGCCGGAACAAGTTCGCTTTCCAAAATTGTTACATATTCATTATATATTTTACGGTTCATTGCAAAAAACCTCCTGATTTCTCGATTTTCTGATGTATCTTATAACAGCAGTCTGTCTGATCCTGCCGCTTTCTTTACAGCTTTACACCATCTTTATCGATTATACTATCAGGAGGTTTTTATATCAATCTCTTTCTTTTACGTGTCTTTCCGGCACGGATGTACACCGTTTATTCCGTCCTACATCTTTTTATTTTCTGTCTTTCCCGCACTCGTCGCGCAGCCTGAACACGAACCACAGTTTCCGCCGCATCCGGCACACCCGGGCGCTTTTCCCTCTTTTGCGTTTTTTCTTGCTTTATAAATAAGAAAAATACAATAACTCGCGATCAATGATATGATCAAAATATCTGCTGCCATAACACGCCTTCTTTCTAAACTAATTTTCTCTACGCCGCCTGTACCGACCGTTTGGAATATATTTTTTTATTTTTATACGGATCCGGCCTAAACAGTAAGATCAACAGGATCACCGCAATCGCTATACCTACAGCCGTTCCTACGGTGAACGCTCCTCCAAGCACAAACGTACCGATCTGATATACGCTCAAAGATACGACATACGCAAATACATTCTGGAACACAACCGCAAACCAAAACCACTTTCTGGACTGCATCTGCTGCGCCATTGTTGCGATTGCCGCCAGACACGGGGAGTCCAAAAGATTAAACAGCAAAAACGAAAATGCTGCCATAGCCGACGGAAACCACGCTGCTACTTTGCCCGCTACATTTACGGTATCTTCTACATCTCCCGACACATTTGCAAGAACTCCCATTGTAGTTACAATGGCTTCTTTTGCCGTAAATCCCGAAAGCGCTGCCGCAACAGGCTGCCATTCTCCGAAACCGAGCGGTTTAAACAGCACTGCAAGCGCTCCGCCGATCATCGCCAACAAACTATTGGCACTGTCTTGAACAATCCCGAATTTTCCGTCTGAAAATCCAAATCCTCCAAGGAACCACATAACAATACATGCAAGGAACAAAATCGTTCCCGCCTTGATCATGAATCCTTTCAGTCTCTCCCATACATGAAGAAGAACTGTCTTTGCCTGCGGCATATGATACTGCGGAAGTTCCATTACAAACGGAGCCGGTTTTCCTGAAAACATCTTCGTCTTTTTCAATATTATAGCAGAAATAAGCACTGCCGCAATCCCTATAAAATACATAAGCGGTGCGATGAAGGAACTTTCTGCATATCCTGCCGCCTCTCCTGCGATCACTCCGCCCATAAGCGCGATAACCGGAAGCTTTGCCCCACATGGAATAAACGTAGCTGTCATGATCGTAAGCCTTCTGTCATTATCCTGCTCGATCGTCCTTGAAGCCATAATCCCCGGAATTCCACACCCTGAGGAAATAAGAAGAGGGATGAAGCTTTTCCCCGACAATCCGAAATGTCGGAACACGCGGTCCATTACAAAGGCGATGCGAACCATATATCCGCAGTCTTCAAGGAATGATAAAAGGAGAAACAATACCGCCATCTGTGGAACAAAGCCAAGCACAGCTCCCAATCCGCCTATGATTCCGTCAACTACAAGCCCTGTGATAAGACTGCCTGCCCCTATATTTCCCAAGAAACCGCTGACTGCATCCTGTATACTGACTACAAACACATCGTTTGTCCAGTCTGTCATCCCTGTTCCGACCGTTGTGACGGACACATAATACACAACCCACATAACGAAAACAAAAATCGGAAGGCCTAAAAAACGATTTGTTACGATACGGTCTATCTTATCTGAGACAGTCAGTTTTTCTCTCCCTTTTTGAACGGTATCGGAAACAACTTTTTGTATGTACTGATACCTCTCGTCTGTAACAATACTTTCCATATCGTCATCATGCTTTTCTTCCATCGCTTTACGCATCTTCTCGATCGCTTTCAAAGACTCGCCTGACATTTTTAAATTTTCTAATACTTTCCTGTCATTTTCAAGAAGTTTTACTGCATACCAACGCTTCTTACGCTCGTCAATCCATGTTGGAAGCAGCTCTTCTACCGCTCGTATCGCCGCTTCTAACTCTTTTGAGAATATCGCTTTCGGTATGCTTTTTTCTCCGCTTTTGACAGTGCAGACCGTTTCTTCGATCAATTCTTTTAGTCCTGTCTTTTTCAAAGCCGACGTTTCGATCACCGGACAGTTGAGAAGTTCAGACAATCGCTTCTTGTCGATTTTCATTCCTCGCTTCCGGATCAAATCAGCCATATTTAGCGCAATCACAACCGGAACTCCCGTCTCGGTCAACTGGGTCGTCAAATACAGATTTCGCTCAATATTGGTCGCGTCTACAAGATTGATGATCACGTCCGGATCCTCGTTCAAAATATAATCCCTGCTCACAACTTCTTCAAGCGTATACGGGGAAAGAGAATAGACTCCCGGAAGATCCGTCACTTTGATCTTCTCCTCTTTTGATTCTTTTGTTCTTACTTTCCCTTCTTTTTTCTCTACCGTAACTCCCGGCCAGTTTCCGACATATTGATTTGCTCCCGTAAGCGCATTAAACATTGTCGTCTTTCCACAGTTCGGATTTCCGGCAAGTGCAGCCCTGATCTCCATTTTGTTCTACCTCCTACTATACAGTTTCTACAAGGACACATTTTGCATCCTCTTTTCTTACTGACAACTCATATCCTCGAACCGTAACTTCTACAGGATCGCCAAGCGGCGCAACCTTCCTTATATAAATCCTGCTTCCCTTCGTGATTCCCATGTCCATGATCCGACGCTTATAAGCCCCGTCCCCTTCAATTTTAATCACAGTTACTGTACTTCCCACTTTTGCGCTGCCTAATGTCCTCTCCATGCCATTCTCCTCCGCTTCCTATTTCACTCAAAATTTTTATAGCCTTTTCAGCTCTAGATCATAATATGCCTCGCCATTTCGGCATTTACCGCGATCCTGGAATTTTTAATACTCACGATCACGTTTCCGCCCATCTCGGATAATACAGTAACTTCCGTTCCTGCCACAAAACCAAGATTTCCGAGAAAACGCCTTGTCTCCTCGTTTCCATTTACGCGGTTTATCACACTTACCTTGCCTATTTCAGCCATCGTAAGCGGCATAAAAACACCTTCCTTCTATTTTAAAACTTTTTTGAAATTGATAATCTTTTTCATTTATCTTTAGTTAGTTTAACCTAACCTTTGTAAATTGTCAAGTATTTTCACAAAATAAAGCACAAAGCGTTTTTTCTACAGTGACGCTCTGTGCCTTTTCTATAGCGGATATTCTTTCTCTTGCGAGCTTTCGCACACATATGTTATACTTAATTTTAATGAATATTGATCTTTCATTCATAAATAAAATTTATTTGAGGTAACATTATGATTATAAATGAATCTGCTGAGAACTATTTAGAAACAATTCTTGTATTAAGCGGACAACTTCCTGTTGTCCGTTCTGTAGACATTGCCGCAGAACTTGACTTTAAAAAGCCAAGTGTCAGCGTCGCAATGAAGAAGCTGCGTGAAAGCGGACATATTACAGTTTCACCGGAAGGCTATATTACACTCACCCCCTCGGGAAAAGAAATAGCGGAGCGTATATACGAACGACATACCCTCCTTACTTCCTGGCTGGAATATCTCGGCGTCGATTCAAAAACCGCCGCTGATGACGCCTGCCGTATTGAACATGTCATCAGCGCGGAAAGCTTTGACGCAATAAAAAAACATATTAAGCGATAGCTTTTATTTTTAATTTCGGTAATATACTTTTATTTCTCAATATTGACCTGATCAAGAACTGCGCCTAATTCCTCTGCGGATTTACGCAGTTTTTTCATTTCTTCCTCGCTGAAATCAATCTCCAGCACCTGTTCCGCCCCGCCTCTTCCGACAATCGTCGGAATGCTTAAGCACAGTCCTTCTAATCCGTATTTTCCATCAAGCGATACCGAAATCGGAGCGACCGTATGACTGTTTCTTACGATTGCTTCTACGATTTTTTCCGCTGCCATTCCGATTCCGTAATAAGTCGCTCCCTTTCGCTCGATAATCTCATAGGCGCTGTCACGGACTCCTTTGTAAACCTCTTCCATATCCTGTGCGAAGTGTTCATATCCCCGCATCTTTGCAAAATCCTGTAATTTAATTCCGTAAATATTTGCACAGCTCCATGCTGCCAGTTCGCTGTCACCGTGTTCACCTACGATAAACGCATGTACATTTCTGCTATCTACATCCAACTTTTCACTGATTATATATTTCAATCTTGCCGTATCAAGCACTGTACCGGAACCGATCACTCTTTCCTTTGGAAAACCGGATTCTCTAAGCGCTACTTCCGTTAAGATATCTACCGGATTCGACACGATGAGCAAAATTCCTTCACAGTTTACGCGTTTGATCTCTTTTATGATTGACCGCATAATCGCTGCATTTTTCTGCACAAGATCCAGTCTCGTCTCTCCCGGTTTCTGGTTTGCCCCTGCCGTAATAATAACGACCGACGCATCTGCAATATCCTCATATTCACCCGCATAAATATCCATTGCATGTGTAAACGGCAGTCCGTGGCTGATATCCATCGCCTCTCCTTCTGCCTTCGCCTTGTTTGCATCAAGGAGTACCATTTCCGAAAATAATCCTTTCTGCATCAATGTATAGGCAATCGTAGAGCCGACAAACCCACATCCGATTACTGCTGCTTTTTGTATATTTACCATATCTCAATACCTCCTGTTTTCCATGAACTTTAATGAACTCATACCGCCACTTTATATTCAGGATCTCATAATAAGCGTTTTTTTCTAATATTACTTGATCATATTTCATCCTTTTTTAATTCCTAGTATTTTAGTGGGGTTTAACTTTATCTTCATTATATAGTAGTTCCCTGAAAAATCAATCCCTTATCAGGTATTTTTTTCCATACAATCAAATATTTTTCAGTAATTCTTTTTTATCAGTCTTCTAAAGAATGCTTTTTTGTAATCGTTACTTTTTCATCATAACAGATAAAAACGTCTTCTATCTCGCTTTTTTTCAGCTTCGGTGTGATCAAACTGATAAAAGGCACAATCAAAAGTCCTGCGATCATTGCCATTGCGCCTGCATTGATCGGAGATTTTATAAATCCAAAAAACATATTCGCAACAGTCAGTCCGACTCCTGTTATAAACCCTGCCCATACACCCGCACGGGTAACGCCTTTCCAATACAAACCATACAAAAACGGAGCTAAAAACGCCCCGGCTAACGCGCCCCATGAAATGCCCATAAGCTGTGCGATAAAGGTCGGCGGATCAAGCGCGATCACAACTGAGACAACAATAAAAAACACGATTAAAACCTGCATTGTCACAATCTGCTTTTTCTCGCTCATTTTTTTCATAATATTATCTTTCAAAAGATCGAGCGTCAGTGTAGAACTGGATGTCAGCACAAGGGAGGAAAGAGTTGACATTGACGCAGAAAGCACAAGCACAACAACAACCCCTATAAGCAGATCCGGAAGCATGGAAAGCATATGCGGTATAATACTGTCATAAACGACCGCTCCGCCCGCTTTATCGTAAATCTCGGGACTGTCGAACAGTCTTCCGAATCCTCCGAGAAAATAACATCCACCTGAGATAATAATTGCAAATATAGTTGAAATAATAGTTCCCGTACTGATCGATTTTTCATCTTTGATCGCATAAAATTTCCCGATCATCTGCGGAAGTCCCCATGTTCCAAGCGAAGTAAGAAGAACAACGCCCAGAAGATTGACAGGATCCGGACCAAAAAAAGATGTAAACGCTCCCGGCTGTCCTTGTGTCAGGGGAACATCACTTGGTATCTTCGCCATTTCTGCTATTGCATTCATGAATCCGCCCTGTCCATTCAGAACCGCCGCGATCACAGCCACAATTCCGATCAGCATAATGATTCCTTGTATGAAATCATTGATTGCCGTAGCCATATATCCGCCCAGGATAACATAGAGCGCCGTAAACGCTGCCATTGTCACGACACACCACGTATACGGAATATTAAAAGCCATCGCAAACAAACGTGACAAACCGTTATACACCGAAGCCGTGTACGGGATCAGAAAAACGAACACGATCACAGATGCCGTAATCTTAAGTGATTTGCTCTTGTACCGTTCTCCGAAAAAATCCGGCATCGTCCTTGATCCAAGATGCTGTGTCATCACTTTTGTACGCCTTCCGAGAACTACCCATGCCAGAAGGCTTCCGATTAATGCATTTCCGATGCCGATCCATGTACTGGCAATTCCGTATTTCCATCCAAACTGTCCGGCATATCCGACAAATACAACTGCCGAAAAATACGATGTTCCATATGCAAATGCCGTCAGCCACGGTCCTACCGATCTTCCTCCCAGAACAAAACCGTCTACACTTGTAACATGTCTTCTCGAATAAATTCCCACTGCCGCCATCACTGCGAAAAAAATAATAAGCAGTATAATTTTAATTCCCATCTTTTTTCCCTCTCTCTGCCGTTTTATCCTTTAGACCACTTTAAAGCGTAACACTTTAAAGCATTAAAGTATCTTTTTATAGAATAACACGGGTCTAAGACCCGTGTCAACTGTTACTTTTTTCTATTATGCCCGTTTATCTTCCCGTTTTATCTTGTCAGTACATCTCCTGTCACTTCATCTCCTCGACCCGGTTTTGCACCTTCTTATCAAAGTTTTCTATTTGTCTGCTGTATGACTCGTTCATATATTTTGAATGAAGCATAAAGTCCGCAGTCGCAAGATTATTTGCAATCGGAATATCGTATACGACAGCAATACGCAGCAGCGCTTTTACATCCGGATCGTGGGGTTGTGCTTCCAATGGATCCCACAAAAAGATCATAAAATCAATCTGCCCTTCTACGATCTTCGCTCCAATCTGCTGATCTCCGCCAAGCGGACCGCTACAGTATCCTTTTACCGGAAGCCCTGTTCGCTCAGCGATAAGACGCGCCGTTGTTCCTGTTCCGCATAAAAAATGCCCTTTCAGTATCTCTTTGTTTTTTTCACACCAGTCTACAAGTTCTCTTTTCTTACCGTCATGCGCCACAAGGGCGATATGTTTTACTTTTTCAATTTCCATCGTTACATATTTATCATCTAACATCCGATCTCCTCCTTTTATCTTAAAAATAGTTTTTCATAAAATTTTTCTTACCGTCTGTTTTTATACAAACTGTTCCATCGTATCAAATCTAAGTAATGCGATCGCGCCCATCGCAACCGTGATCATCAATCCATAGATCAATACGATCGGAAAGATCAACGTTTGACTGATCAACACTGCCGCCAACACTCCGACACCGGCTCCGACTCCTAAAAGCGCCATCTGGATAAACATTCTAAGCAGACTTTGCCCTGTTTTTCCGAATACTTCCCCGAGAAGGCTCTGAACGATCACCATTGTATACAGGCGGTCTGCCTGCAAAACGGTGTAGATCAAAATACAGTAAATGATCTCTATTACCGGAACATGCCAAAAAATCCCAATAGGAATGCAGATGATACATCCGTCCGCAAATGCCTTTACATGTTCCATAAGAGTCGCATACCACATTTTTTTCAGCGGACTGTCAGGAATAAGAAAAATATACGGATTTTTCAACTCGCTTTCCCATTTTCCTGTGTAACCGCTCATAATAAGCGCCACATACGCGACAACTCCCAACAAAATAAAGCCCGCCATACTGCTGTCTGACACCGATTTTTGGAGAGAATACGCGAAAATAAACGCAACGACTGCCGAAAGAACTGTCATTTTCGTGAAAATAAAATATTTTTCTTTCTTATATTCCAGAAATTGCCTGTAAAAAATCGCTCTTGCTCCTTTTGCTGTAATCTTACTCTCTACACGGCGAAACCTTCGCTTTTTCGTCCCGGTATTTGTCACAAATTCTCCGCTTTTCTGCCTCTTTTTCAGTTCTGCATAATCGTCTGCGAATTTCGCCGCCTCTTCATAATATCCGCCGTCACATTTCATTCTGAACGCCGCCGCAACAATGAACACCGTAAACACCGAATAGATCACAGTACAAATTACATTCAGAGTTGTCGGACCGAGTAAAACCAACCTGTATACCGCAATCTGCCATCCGACTACCGGAATCATCTGAAGGACCGGCCAGTTGATAAACGAAAGAGCGCTTTCTACTGACAGACCTTTTTCTTTAAAATAAAGTACGATCATCAACGTAAATGCAATCAAAAACACTTTCATTCCGAAGCAGATCCCTTTTATCAATTTTTGCGGAAGCTTATCATTCGTATATAAAATGATCATAACAGATTGTTCTACCGCACACTCTACGCCGCATCCTATCAGAAAGAAGAAAAGCATCTTCCACCATTCCACATGAAAAACCGTCAAGCCTCCGATCGCCAACACGATCCATATGAAAAATGACATCAGATAATTCATCCACGCTCCCTGTATCAAAACAAGTTTGGGGCTGATCGGAGCGGGAAATACGAACTGAGAATGAGCCGGCCGAAACAAGATTCCTTTTCGAGAAGCATAGGACATAAAGTTTCCTACTGTAATGTAGATCGTCCACACCGTCACAAGAATGACAAGTCCTTGAACAGAATCGATCCGAACTGTAACCGCAAGTGTTCCAAGCATCACGATAAGAAAGATTCCATAGGCGGCCCCAAAGATCAACGCAAGAAGCGTCGTCGGTTTTCTGACTGCCTTTTTCAGGTTATTTGCCGCTGTTCTCTTTATCAAATATATTAACGCTTTCATGCTTTCTCACCGCCTGTCATCTCAAAGAACAGTTCATCCAGCTCTTTTCCCTGCGCGTCTGCTTTTGTGTAAGAACCGGCAATATGCCCTTGTTCCATGACGATCATCACATCCCACAAGTTCTCTACCATCTCAAGCATATGCGTACTGATAAGAACTGTCGCTCCGTTATCACGCAGTTTTAACACGACATCTTTCAGCATCTTGATCGCCGCCGGATCAAGTCCGACCATCGGTTCGTCAAGAAGGATGACTTCCGGCTTTACCGCAAGGGCACAGCATATGCTCACTTTCTGCATCATTCCTTTTGATAATTCATTGCCAAGCTTATCCTGCTTGTCATCCATCTCAAACGCTTTAAGTATCTTTTCGATCTCCTCGTCTGTAATTTCACTGTCATATGCCATTCTCACATATTCGATATGCTCCCTTACCGTCAGCGCATCGAACATATTCGGAATCTCCGGAACATAAGCAAACTTCCTTTTCGCAGGAATCTGCCGGGCAGGAATCCCTTTAATACGAATTTCACCCTGATACCGCAATAAACCGGCAATGCTTTTGATGATCGTTGATTTTCCCGATCCGTTCGGCCCTAAAAGAACCCCTACCTGACCGTTAGGGACGGTAAACGTCACTTGATCTACCGCCAGATTCTTTCCATAATATTTTGTCAATTCTTTGATCTCCAGCATAGTCCTCTCTACCCTTTCTGTCCGCGTCCTGTATAGTTTGCTTTTACTCGTAATACTTGATAAGTGCCTGTGTTCCGAGATCTCCGTTGCCGTCTGCTTCAAGCTCTTCATAAATGGCAAGAACCTGGCTTAAAACTTCGAGATTTAAACCGCTTCTGTTTGCTTCGATGAGCGCCAGCTTCATATCTTTAATAAAATGCTTCATAAAAAATCCCGGCGCATAATCTTTTTCTATGATCTTTGGTCCGAACAGATCAAACTGTCTGCTTCCGGCTGCCCCTGTCGCTACGGATTTCGAGAACACATTCAGGTCAAGTCCCTTTTCTTTTGCATATGTCAGCGCTTCGCATACACCGGAAAGAGCTCCCGCGATCATGATCTGGTTTGCAAGTTTGCAATGCTGTCCGCATCCTGCCGAACCTTCGTAATTAATATTCGTTCCCATTGCTTCAAACAGTTCATGACAGTTCGTATAATCGCTCTTATCGCCTCCGACAAGAATAGAAAGAGTTCCTTCTCTTGCCCCCGTATCTCCGCCTGTGACCGGCGCATCAAGCACATGAAATCCCCGTTTTGTTCCTTCTTCATACAGCTTTTCGGCAATCTGCGGACTCGTGGTCGTCATATCGATCAAATATGCACCTTTTTTCGCACTGTCCAAAATATTTCCGCTGTCGAAATATACTTCTTCTACATCCTGCGGAAATCCTACGATCGTAATCACTGCCTCGCAGTCTTTTACGCACTCGGAAATCGTTTCATGAAAGATCGCTCCTTCCCCGATCACGTCCTCGACTTTTGCTTTTGTCCGGGCATAAATATGAAGTTCATACCCTGCTTTCATAAGATTACGCACCATGGATTTTCCCATGATCCCCACACCGATAAATCCGATCTTCTTCATCTCTTTTTTCCTTTCCCCCTTATATGCCGCTATTTTTACGACACTTCTGTTTTTATCCACATCGGTTTGTCTGTCTTGCCTGTATTAATATTTTTCTACGACTTCGCTTTTGTTTTTATAAATACTGTTTGCCGGAACAAATCCTCTTACAGAAGACAGTGGGTAAATATTGCTGTGACTTCCTACAACCGTTCCGGGGTTCAGGACGCTTCCGCATCCTACTTCTACTTCATCTCCGAGCATTGCTCCGAACTTCTTCATGCCGGTTTCTATATTTCCTTCCGATGTTTTTACAACAACAAGCTTTTTATCCGACTTCACATTCGATGTGATAGAACCTGCTCCCATATGAGATTTATATCCGAGAACAGAATCGCCGACATAATTATAATGCGGTACCTGTACTTTATTGAAAAGCACGACATTTTTAAGCTCTGTCGAATTTCCTACGACTGCTCCTTCTCCCACGATCGCGTTTCCTCTTATAAACGCACAATGACGCACTTCCGCTTCTTTCCCGATGATCGCCGGACCATTAATACATGCGGTAGGCGCAACTTTAGCTGACTTTGCGATCCAGACATCTTCTCCTCTTTTTTCATATTCATCACTGCTTAACGTATTCCCGAGTTCTTTGATAAATGAACCGATATTCGGAAGGACTTCCCACGGATATGTCACTTTGTCAAAAAGATCTTTTGCGATTGTCTCCTCTAATGTATAAAGTTCCTTTACTGTCAATGCATTCATATATTTATCTCCTTTTCCGCCGTTTACCGGCTCTTTTTATAATAACCTGCCGCTTTATCATAACAGGCTCTTAACTGATACTGATTATTGAGTCCTTTTACTCCCACCGTCCTGTTCGTTATAAAACGATCCAGCTTCATCATATATTCATCGGGAGTAATGCTTCCCTCCGCCACATACGTAAGACCTTTTTCCCAGCTTGCCGTAAGTTCCGGATTTAAAAGTGATTTGATCGAATGATCCACTACGTCAAATACCATCTCTCCTTGCAAAGTCGGTGTTATGATCTGTGTTTTTTTATTCAGGGCAAGGTATTTAATATGAATCAGTTTCTTTAATATTTCCGCCCTGGTCGCGCTCGTTCCGATACCGCTTCCTTTTATCTGAGCGCGAAGATCTTCATCCTCGATCAACTGCCCCGCATTTTCCATAGCAAGGATGATCGATCCTGAATTATACCGTTTCGGAGGCGACGTCTCCCCTTCTTTTATATCTAATGCTCCAACCGGAAGAACGCTTCCTTTTTTCAGCGTTTTAATCACTTCAAACAGCGCCGTATCAAGGTCCTGATCTGCCGTCTGTTCTGCATCTTCCTCTTTTTCATTTGCATCGGTTCTGCTTTTGCCTTTGTTTACACTTCGTTTTCCCTGCGGAACGCCTGCCACTTTCAAATATCCTTCCTCAGCTAGCACTTTAAAATTGGAAAAGAAACTCTCTTCCTTTATCTTCGATATGATCGCCACTTTTTGATACACTGCCGGCGGATAAAAAATACTTAAAAACCTTCTCACAATCAGATCATATACTTTATGAGACGTTGCCGAAAGCGAATTCAGCGCTCCTAAACCTTGTCCTGTCGGAATGATAGCGTAATGATCTGTAATCTGCTTATCGTTTACATATCTTGTCTTCGCCAGATTTTTATGACTTCCAAAAGAAAGGATATCCTGCAAATACGGCTGTGCCGGAGGATATTTTGACAGCCCGTTCAAGTTTCTGCTGATCTCTTTTGCAACTGCCGTCGACAAAACCCTGGCGTCTGTCCTCGGGTATGTAACAAGTTTTTTTTCATATAATTCCTGCACGACCCGAAGCGCTTCATCCGGACTGATCTTAAACCGCTTCGAACAGTCGTTTTGAAGTTCGGCCAGATTATAAAGAAGGGGAGGATTTTTCTTCTCCTTTTTCTTCTCCACAGACTCAACGATACACTGTATCGGCTTTTCTTCCAACAAATAGGCGATCAGCTCTTTTGCTTTTTCTTCTGTCTTAAATCCATTTTCTTTATACAGATCAAACGATTCAAAATACCGCGAGCCTTTCACTGCCCGCCATTCTCCTTCAAAACTGTGACCTGACGCATCGATCGTGCTGATCACACGGTAAAAAGGAGTTTTTACAAACTCCCGTATCTCCCTTTCACGCCTGACAACCATTCCGAGAACGCATGTCATTACACGTCCTACCGAAATCACCGAGTATTTCGTATTCAGATAATTAGAAATACTGTTTCCGTATTTCAGCGTAAGCAAACGTGAAAAGTTGATTCCCATCAGATAGTCTTCTTTCGCGCGAAGATAGGCGGAAGCGCTTAGATTGTCATACTCTGACAGATCTTTTGCTTCCCGTATGCCTCTTAAGATTTCCTCTTCTGTCTGTGAGTCGATCCACACGCGAAGTCTTTTTTTCCCCGACACCTGCGCCTTTTGTTCTACAAGCCGGTAAATGTACTCTCCCTCCCGTCCGGAGTCGGTGCACACATAAATTGTGTCAACGTCTTCTCTGTTTAAAAGAGAACTGACAATCTGAAACTGCTTCGCCACTGACGGGATCACTTCATATTTAAACTCCGAAGGAATAAACGGAAGTGTCTGAAGACTCCATTTTTTCAATGCCGGGTCATACTCTTCCGGATAGCTCATCGTAACCAGATGTCCGACGCACCATGTGATCACTGCTTCGTCGGATTCTAAATATCCGTCCGCTCTTCTTGTCTTTAATTTTAATGCCTTTGCGAACTCCTGCGCTACGCTGGGTTTCTCGGCGATATAGAGTTGTTTTTTCATATAATGTATTTAGTTTCCTTTCCTGCTCCGAAAGTATTTCTCACCTTTTTTCAACACGATCTATTCCTTTTTCCAAATGCGCTGAATACTTTCTGAAAGATTGATTTTTTTTCCTTTTTTGCTTTCGGAAGCGTCTTCGGAGGGCGTGCATTCAACGCAGCTTTCATAAATGCAGCCTGCGCGTTGACCGCTTCTCCTTTTCTTTCTTTTTTCTTATATGTACCGTCACTTGTCATAATACGCGCTTTTACATTGTCTGCAAGCATCACTTTCAGATCATGGATCAGGCGTCTCTTAATTGCATCGTCATAAATCGGACATGCAACCTCCACACGTTTCTCTGTATTTCTCGTCATCATATCTGCCGATCCGATATAAACTTTCGCCGTTTCTCCTGTTCCGAACACAAACACTCTCGGATGTTCCAGATACCTTCCTACAATGCTCGTAACCCGCAGATTTTCCGTATTTTCTTTCACTCCCGGCAATATACAGCAGATTCCGCGTACGATCAGATCCACTTTTACCCCTGCTGCAGACGCTTCCTGTACTTTTCGGATAAAATCCATATCCGTTACAGAATTCATTTTCATAATAATACGTCCATCCGCGCCTTTTTGAATTTCCTCATCCATATGTCTTAAAACTTTCCGTTTCAGACTAAACGGTGAAACGATCAGATGATGATACTCTCCGTCCAGATTGCCGATTGACATATTTTTAAAGAATACGGCCGCATCCTCGCCGATTCCCTGATGTGATGTCATAAGCGAATAATCTGTATACATTTTTGCCGTCTTTTCATTATAGTTTCCCGTTCCTACCTGGGTAATATAACGGATCTCATTTCGATTCCTGTATGTGATAAGACACAGTTTTGAATGAACCTTGTAACCGTCGAATCCATACAGCACACGACATCCCGCTTCCTCCAGACGCTCTGACCAGTCAATATTATTCTGCTCGTCAAAACGCGCCCTAAGTTCGATCAATACAGTTACTTCTTTTCCGTTCTCGGCTGCCGCACAAAGGTATTCTACAAGGCGGGCCTTTTTCGCCAGACGGTAGATCGTGATCTTGATCGTCATAACATCGGGATGAAACGCAGCTTCTTTAATAAGCTGCAAAAACGGATCCATACTCTCATATGGATAAGACAACAAAACATCTTTGCGTTTCACCTGCTCCATCACGCTGATCCCTTCGGCAAGCGCAGCGGCAGGCTGAGGTGTAAACGGCTCGTCGATCAGCGCTTTTCTCATAGATTCGGGAATCTTATCTGCGATTGCGAAAATAAACCCAAGCTTCATCGGCATTTTCGTCCTGAAAATACATTCCGGCGTAATCTTAAACCGGTCGCAGAAATATTTTTCCATCTCTTTTCCGAGCGGAGCGGCTGTCTCAAGTCTTACAACTGCCATTTTACGTCTTTTATGAAGTGTTTCTTTCATAATATAACGGAAATCTTCATTATCTGCCAACGCTTCATCATCCGGTGCGATATCCGCATTCCGCGTTACGCAAATATAGTTTTTGTCAGATACCTGATACTGTTCAAAAACAAGTTCCAGATATTCCATGATCACTTTTTCCATTCGGATGTAGCGCACATCATGCCCCGGAAGATAGAGAACGTCCGAAATGTACTGTGGCACAGGCACAATGCCGAGCATGACATTATTTTCCATTTTCAGCGTCGCCACGACGTAAATATCTTTATTAAGCAGATGAGGGAACGGATGGTTCGCATCTACGATCTGAGGCGATAAAACCGGAAGCACCTGTTCTTTGAAATATTTTTTCACATACTTCTTTTCCTGCTGCTCCAATTCTTTAAAATCTAACCCACATACGCCATACGGCTGAAGCTGCTTTTTTATTTCCGCATATGTCTTATCTCTCTCCTTATAAAGAGGAGCTACCGCTTTATAAATCTCCTCCAACTGCTGCTTCGGAGTCATTCCCGAACGGATATCCTGTTTTTTACTGTCAGCTACTGCCATATCGTAAAGGCTGCCGACACGAATCATAAAGAATTCATCAAGATTACTTGTAAAAATTGCGACAAATTTCATCCTCTCCATAAGAGGAACACTTTCGTCCTGCGCCTCTTCCAACACACGCTGATTAAAACGAAGCCATGATAATTCTCGATTTTGCGTATACTCTAAAGTCTCTGTTTTTCCCATCATACCCTCTCCTTTTTGATTTTCCGACATTTCTCATCTTGTAAACTATCGTTTCATTTATCGTGAAAAAGATTTCTGCTTTTATTTTTCCAAATATTCCATAAGATCATCAAACTTTCGTTCTGTGTACTTATATCCGTGTTCATAAAATGCATGCAGCGTTTCTTTATTTCTCTCAAGTCTTGAAACAGGCTTTACCTGCGGTCTGAGAATAAATATCTCACCTCGTTTTTCAAGCTGATCTAAATAATTCATCGTTTTATTATACTCAAAACTTCTTCTGAAGATCGTCCTGATCAAATTCGGATATGATTTATACGCTCTTTTATATACTCTCTGCATCGTCGGAGAAAGAACCGACTTCCTGTAACCTTGATTTTTCGTAAGAATCACGACGATCTTTTCATTTTCCATCTGCTGTGCCCGTCTGATCGGAACAGAGTCCGCCAGTCCTCCGTCAAGGTACGGAACATTGTCGATATTAACGATCGGAGTAAGCAAAGGCATACTTGACGACGCTCTGCAAAGTTTCATCAGACGGTCGTTATCACTATCCTCTGTCATATACTCCGCTTTTCCCGTCAGACAGTTTGTCGTAACAATCTGACAGTTGATCTCCGAGTTAAAATATGTCTCGAAATCAAACGGAAGCAGTTCTTTCGGATATTTATCAAAGATCAGATCCATATTCATCAGACTTTTCTCTTTGACGAAGTCTCTGATCCCATAGTAATATTTTCCTTCTTTGTCAGTCGGTATCATACAGTCTCTCGTTCTTCCCGGCTGCCGCGAAACATAGTCCACCGCATTGCACGAGCCCGCCGAAACGCCGATCACATCCGAAAAATACAGATCTCTCTCCATCAGATAATCAAGCGCTCCCGAAGTAAATATTCCTCTTGTCGCTCCGCCTTCAAGAACAAGTGTTGCCTTCTTTATTGTCATATGGATAACCTCTTTTCTGCTACAATCTACTTCCCTCTTTTAACTTCTACATTATATAACTTTTTTCCTTATTGTGAAACCAGAAGTTGATTTTTAAACAAATCTTTTCAAATTCTTTTCAAAATCTTTACTTTTTGTTGTAGGTCATATCCAGAAGCTTCTCCTGCCTTATCCGACAATAATTCAGGTTTTTTCATAAATAAATTACCGGCCTTCCTTTGCTTTATTTTTTACTCAACAGCGCTTTCACTTCCTCTACAGTCAATACTTTCCCATAGGATATAACTTCGCCGTTAAACACTAATGCAGGTGTCGTCATTACTCCGTAACCGGCGATTTCCGCAAAATCTGTAACATGTTCAATCTCATAATCTAATCGAAGTTCAGATACTGCCGCTCTGGTTGCTTTTTCTAATTCCATACATTTTACGCAGCCCGAACCCAATATTTTGATCCCTTGCTCTTGTTTCTTATTTTCTGTATTTTGCATTGTTTCTGACGTGCAATTTTCACCACAACAGCATGATTTTGTTTCTTTTTTCTTTCCAAATAATTTCATTTCTTA
>ENA-ORTP01000058-ORTP01000058.1-human-gut-metagenome-genome-assembly--contig:-NODE-58-length-131888-cov-6.075755_pt1 | contig 131888 bp, 112 predicted proteins | sample MGYA00241913_ERZ509190 | MGnify/ENA primary metagenome ERZ509190 (study PRJEB26280, sample SAMEA2338839) | human gut metagenome | biome: human gut; feature: human-associated habitat; material: faeces...
GGCATAGTCAGTGATATCCTTGAGGAAAATGTGTCAACTAATATTGACAATATCAGATATAGTATACGTCAGGCATTTGATGAACGGATTCCCGATATGTTGATTTTGGACATCATGATGCCGGGAGTGGATGGATTAAGCCTTTGTTCTTATTTCAGAAAGAAAAGCAGCGTGCCAATTATTATTATTTCAGCAAAGGATACCCCGATGGATCGGGTGACAGGCATTACTCTTTGGAGTGATGATTATCTGACAAAACCATTTTTGCCATTGGAATTGGCTGTGCGGTTAAAGGCTCTGTTTCGGAGGATGGAATTATTATCTGATGGCAAAGAGCGAAAACAGCAGCCGGTTTCCTGCGGTAATCTTTGTGTTATTCCTAAAAACAGAAGAATAACAATTGATGGAGAACTGTTTAAGACAACTCCTACAGAATATGAATTCCTTTTTTATCTAATTCAAAGACAACAGAGTGCTGTATCGAAAAAGGGACTGCTAAAAGATATTTGGGGATATCACGAAGATATAAATATAGAAGATACCAGAGTGACAGATGATCTGGTAAAACGCTTGAGAAAAAAATTGCGGGAAAGAGGAAATACTGCGAAGATTGAGACAATTTGGGGCTATGGCTATCAAATTTAAGAAATTTAGAAAAATGAAAGTATATGAATCAAGCGGGTATAACTACAAAAAACACCTTCCATGCTCCTAAAAGGAGATTGGTTGAAAGAAGGGAAAACACATATCGCATCGGCAGAAGAACAGGGAATCTGCAAACTATAGGAAGAGATAGAAAAGGCATTGAGAGGTTAGATATGGAAGAATTATTACAGATTTTAAGCGAGATACAGATTCCTTTTGCCTATCATCATTTTGCAGAAGAGGAATCGCCGGAGCCTCCATTTATCTGCTCTCTGGGAACAATAACTTCTCGGCGGATGGCAAGATCTATTACAAGATAAATGAGGTTCACATAGAATTGTACACCGATTGACAATAACGCAGAAAACGGCGCAATTATCCCGCTATGAGGCGTGTTGTTATCAGGTGTTGCCACAGTTCATTGAACTCTGGGGATTGAATGTACAGACGGATGTGGAGGCTAAAAAAATTTCGTCCGACAGACCGTGAAATGACAACACCACTCTTCCTGTTAAGGTGTGTGCAGTTAGGCTTGTCGATGGCAGATTTGGAAATGCTGTCGATAAGCCTTATCAATGATATGCATGCGGAAAGCAGAAATGATGAGTGTAAGTATGCGCAGATTGCAACACAGGAGGATTTTGATAGGTTCTAAGAATATTTTTTTGAAAAATGCATAAAATATTCCCAACTTTATTCCCAATGTGCTATAATAACTATGTTGGGAATAAAAGTTGGGAAAAGGATGACGATTTATGAATATCGAAAAATTAGTTTTAGATTTATGTTCATATGACGCTGAACAGGAATGGTTTGAATTTAAAGAAAACTGGTTTCAGCCAGAAGTGTTGGGCGAATATATATCCGCATTGTCAAATGCAGCAGCATTTCATTATAAGCCACAAGCATATTTTGTATGGGGTGTAAATGATGAAACTCATGAAATTGTGGGTACGACATTCAATCAGTATTGTGACCATAATAAAGAGCCATATCAAAATTTCTTGGCGAGAAATTTGTCACCAAGTATCAACTTTTCATTCGAGGAAGAAACCATTGATGGTAAAAGAGTTGTTGTTCTGGTAATTCCTGCTGCTGAGGAGATACCAACTGCATTTAAAGAAAAACGATATATCCGTATTGGTTCTTCTAAAGCAAACTTGAAAGATTACCCCAAAAGGGAAATTCAGTTATTTAAGATTTTGGATGGAAGAGTGGAGACGATTGAGACACTGCCAGCAAAATATCAGGAACTGACATTTTCTAAATTGTTTGGATATTATGGTTCAAAAGGAATTGTACTAAATGAAAAGACCTTTGAGAAAAATCTTGGATTGAGAAATAAGGATGGAGAATATAACCTGTTGGCACAGCTGCTTTCAGATAATTCACATTTCCCATTAAGAGTATCAATTTTTGAAGGAGAAACGAAAGGTTCCAATTTGTTTTCGGTAAGAGAATTTGGTAATAATTGTTTGCTATATACTTTGGATGATGTATTAAGATACGCAGATGTATTAAATTTGATTCAGACAGATGAAAGTGAGCGCGTAGTGGAACGTCCAGAAACACCGTTGTTTGATAATAAGGCTTTTAGAGAAGCAATCATAAATGCTATTTTGCATAATCTGTGGATTAGTGGAAATGAACCGATGATTTCTGTATTCTCAAACAGAATTGAAATCTTATCGAGAGGAACATTGGCACCAGCACAGACTATGGAAGGATTTTTCTTGGGAGAATCAATTCCAGTAAATGAAAAGCTATCAGAAATCTTTTTGCAGTTGCATATCAGTGAGAAATCTGGTAGAGGAGTGCCTAAGATTATTGAAACTTACGGAAAGGAAGCATTTACTTTTAGAGAAAATTCAATCGTTGTAACAATCCCACTTCAGAAGATTAAAAAAGTTGGGGATAAAGTTGGGAATAAAAAAGGATTAAACTCAAGAAGACAAAGAATTATAACAGAAATGAGAGATAATCCTAATATTACTACCAGCGAATTGCATCAGATACTGGGGATTAGCGAAACGGCAGTAGAAAATAATCTGACATTTTTGAAAGAAAATGGATATGTAGAAAGAGTTGGTTCTAAAAAGACTGGTTATTGGAAGGTGCTTGAATAGCTGTTACAAATTATATAAAAATGAGATGAAGCATCTATCAGAAATGGTAGGTGCTTTTATTATGCAAGGAAGTGAGGAGTTCAATATAAAAGAAATTTCAAAAGAAGATGCTTTGAGAATGATTCGGAAATATCATTATTCCAATACTCTTCCGAAGATAAATAAATATTTTCTTGGATTTTCTTTGGAAGCTGAATTGGTTGGTGTAGTTACCCTGGGTTTGAGCACGGGGAACTGGTATATTTTATTGTGAAGCCAATCAATATCTCAGTGCTTTTAGAAACCAGTATCGGTGCCAGAATCTATGCATTAATGACGGTACTCAAAGGTGTGATAGAAATTGAAATGCTGTGCTTAAACAGTTGGGAGAACTTTGAAGATAACAAACGTTTTTTGCGTACCCGGATGGAGGAGGAAAATCCAGTGGGGCGGAAGCTTTTAGAGAAGGACAAGACTCATCTGGACCGGATCCAGGTACAGATGGCGACTGCCCATGAATTCCTGCTCATGATTCGCTTGAAAGATAAAAAAGAGCCGGATATCTTTCCATACCTTTCCAGAATTGAGAAATCACTGAAGGAACAGAGCTTTTCTGTCAAGCGGGCAGGCAAAGAGGATATCAAACGGATCCTGGCTGTTTACTATGAACAGAATGTGACAACGGAAAAGTTTGAGGATTTTGATGGAGAACGGTGGATCATCCCGGAGATTTAAATTTTGGGAAGTCCAAAGATTATATAATTCAGGGCTGGCTATCTTCTCGGCAATTTGATATAATCTGATACAACACAAGATAAGGGGAAAGAGGAAAGAGATATGCCGTTTTTTGAAGCCATCAATGATAAATTTTTCAATCCCTTTTGCTGCCAGAACAGGGAGATTTATTTTGAGTGTATCAGTCTGCTGATTGAAAAATCGAAAGAAATTCCGGTATTGTATGAGACAGATGCCAGAAACTGTTTGATTCTTTATCTGCAAAACTGCATGTATTCTATTGAGACGGAGAATATTGGCGAGGAGGTCAGCAGCAGGCGGACACCTCAGGAAAACGCCTCCTCCATTCTCCGCTATTTTCGTGTCTGTGGGTGGATAACGTCCCAGGAAATAGGGCGCAGCGGGGATAATATTGCGTCTGTTTCGGCTTATTGCCGGAAACTGGTGGACGCGATACATAAAATTTTTGACACGAATTCTAACAGTGCGATTACAAATCATATTTTTTCTATTTATGAAATATTAAAATCTTCCTTTAGAAGAGACAGCGTCCGTACAATTCGGCCTTATTCCAATATTTTACTTCCCCTGATTGAAAATGAATGTGATCTGAAAAATGAACTGCTGATTCTGAAAGACAGCGTTCAGGAAATTATGCGTGCAGTGACAAAGATGTCGGATGCCAATAGCCTGGGACAATTTTTCCTGAAAGATGAACTGTTGAAGCGCTTTTTCAACGATTACTTCTTTATAAAAAAGAGTGGATTGATTCCTTCTTATATTGCCAGTATTGAGCGTATGCTTCGAACATTAAGGGATTCCGAATTATACGAGCAGATGATAAAGGAATATAGAGATCTTAAAAACGTGGACGAGCTTCAGGCGAAGGAGAAAATTAACCACCAATTTGCGGAGCTAGACAGCTTTATCAGTCTGGAGTATGATCAGACCATGGGATATATTGATAAGAAAATTAACACTTACTATAATCTTTATTCTGTCCGCATGATGATGGTTTTAAACAGCGGGGCCAATCTGGAAAATGTGCTGAATCAACTGCTGCTTTTTATAAAGGATCTGGATAAAGAAGAACGGGATACCGTGATACAGCAGATTTCTCAAAGCTATCGTCAACTGCAGGTTGGCTATATAAGCCGAAAGTCCTTTGAACGGCGGAAAAAGGTAAATCCGAATACAAAAAATGCAGGGATTCCATCGGATGAACTGTCCATGGAGGAGAAACTGCGTCTGACAGATGAACTTTTGACAGCGACACCGGATCAGTACAGTATGGACCGGGTAAAGGATTATCTGGCTGAGAAAATTCCGGATAAGGGGCAGGTATCGGTGGAGGAGTGGGGTGTCCGTACAAGAGAGGATGCCATGATGATTGCTTCCAGCATCATTTATTCCGGTTCTGTGGGATTTCCCTATGATGTGGTTTTTGAAGAAGGTACAGTGGAAACGGAAGTTGCGGCAATCAGCCGGATTAAGATAAAGAGGAAGAAATATGAGTGATATCAGTCTGCATATAACTGTGAAGGAGGAAAACGGACTCCTGTTTAAGAAATGTATCCGAAAACTCCTGGAGTCTACCTTTATTCTTCAGGAGCGAGATGGAAAACTGTATGATTTTGTTTCCAGAGAATCGAACTGGCAGGATATGTCGGAATACCTTCGGATAATCGGATTTGACCTTCTGGTGGATGATAAGGCGGGTGTAGCAATGCTGATTGCCAGCGAGGCGGATATGGAAACCGTTGGCCTTAAACGAGCTAATGTAGTGACATTTACCAACTTGCAGTATCATCTGCTTCTGGTACTCTGGAAAGTATATCTGGAAAACCTGGGCTGCAATGAGGGGAATTTTGTTACCAAGGGAGATTTAATTGATAAAATTCGCGATTATGGAGTGCTTGTTGTCCGGACAGAATTAAATGCTGCGTTCAAGCTGTTTAAAAAGTATAGTCTGATCAATTATTCTGAGGAGGAAGAAGGAGAGGACATGAAGATTCAGCTATATCCTTCCCTTCAGTTTGGCTGGGATCTCCCTCAGTTTAAAACGGTTGCAGGAGAATATCTGAAAGAGGATGGAGAGTCCGAAAAGACGGCAGAGGACGAAAAAATAAATGAGCAGCAGGATATAGAACCAGAAGATTTTGAGGAGGAAGAAGAATGATCTTACTGAAAAAAGTCCGCCTGATTAACTGGTACGGTTTTGCCAATGTAACAGCGCCTATTGGCTTTTTTACGCTGATTGCAGGAAAAAACGGAAATGGTAAATCTGCCATGTTAGATGCTGTCAAATATGCAGCTTATGGCGATACGGTATTTAATAAGTCTTCTGAAGGAAAGGGCAGCCGGACCGTTTCCTCTTACACCAGAGGTCTTTTGGACGCTACTGCAGGAACCTATATGCGGCCGCCGGAGAAGGTGCCCAATGTATACAGCCATATTGTGCTGGAATTCTTCGATCAGGCAGAGGAAAAAAATTTCCTTCTTGGCGTAGTAATTGAAACGAATGCTTCCAACAATTATCAAACCTATCGCTATGTGATTGACAGAAAATCAATGGAAGAGATAAACCATACTTATGACAAAGAAGGTATTCTCATGCCATATAGCGCCACAGAGCTTCAGAAACAATACAAACTTACGATGTTAAACCGGGAACAGGGACTGCCAAAGTTTATGCAGATGACGGGATTGAAACTTAGCATCAATCAGATGCCAGTCTATCTTAGGAAACTGCGGGGAATCATGTCTTATGATCCAGAAGCTAAGATTGATCGTTTTATCAGAGAAAGTGTTCTGGAAGAAAAAAACGTAGATTTCAGTAAGCTGATCGAAGCTAAAAATAACATTGAACGGCTGAATCACACCTTTCATGCGGTGCAGGAAGAGATTGAGGAACTGGAGCATATTCTGGGAGAGTATGATACCTTTGAGAGCGAGTCCAACAGGCTTTTATCTGACGATATTAAAATTGTTTACAAGAAGAAAAAGGATTTGAAAGGCAGTATTGAGGAGCTGACAAAAAAACAGGAAGAGGCAGAGAAAAAGCAAAAAGAGGTCAACCAGAATCTTCAGATTTTAGATGAACAGTTAAATGAGCTGGATAATCGCCTGGTTCAGGCAAGAGTCAGTTTGAGACAGATGGACGGCGCCAGAATAGTGGAGGAAGAACGGAGACGGCTGGCCTTACTAAAAAAAGAAAAGGGAGAATGGCTGGCGAAATGGCGGGAGCTGGAAGATTTTCAGACGAAAGTCAGCGAAATTCTTCACAGTTTTATGGAAGAAGGACAAACCGCAGAGAAAAAGGAGATTTTGTCATCCCTGTGCGGAAGCGGCTATTCGGTGGCAGAGAAGGAATCTGCAGCAGATGGGCTGAAGCGGCTTGTAGAACAGGCTTATGATGAGAAAATTCGAGAAATCGACCGTTTGAATCTGGCAGCAGAAGAGCTGAACCGAAAGCTGAATATTCAGGAGAAAATTCTGGAAGACTGCAAGAAGCACAGAAGCACCTATGATCGAATACCAGATTATGTGGAGCTGCGGAATGAGATCAACCGGGAATTTGAACAGAGAAAGATTAAAAGCAGAGCTCAGTTTGCCTGTGAGTATGTAATCAGCCTGACAGACGAAACCTGGCGGGATGCCATAGAGGCATTTCTCGGACCACGCCGGTACAGTATTCTGGTAGAACCCCAGTATTATGACATAGCAGATGATGTTTTAAATCGCTCATCCCACAAATATGCCCATTTGTTTAATACAAAGCTGCTGATGCGGAAAGAACTCAATCCGGAAGCAGATTCAGTGGTACATATGCTGGAAATTAAAAATGAGGCAGCGAAGAGATATTTTGAGTTTCAGCTGGGAAGGATGCATGCTGTAGAACTACAGCAGGTTCGTAATTTCGAGAATGCTATTTCCAAAGAAGGAAGAGTATCTGTAGCCATGGACAGTTATTTTCTTCGTCTGGATCGCATCGGTGTCTATTATCTGGGACAGAAAATTTATGAATTGAACCGGATTCGTGCAGAGAAGGAGATTCGGCGTATTCGCGAGGAGAAGCAGTCTGTGCTTGAAAAACGCAGGGAGCTGCAAAACAGAAAGAACCGTCTGAATGGAGACAAAGCCTTTTTCCGTTCATACGCCTATGAGGCTCCGTCAAAGTACCAGGAGGTATCGAGGCTTTGCAGAGATTCTGAGGATCAGCTGAAGCGGCTGGAAAAAGCTCTTAAAAATAATCGGGAATATCTGGAATTGAATCAGCTGATAGAGCAGATGCAAAACGAACAAAGGGGGATGAAGCAGGCCAGAGGGAAGCTGGATCAGGAAAATAGCAGTCTGGGAGCGGAAATCCAGCTGTGTGGGGCGAGAAGACAGCAGAAGAAAATAGAACTTGAGGCAGAAGAAGGCCGCTTCCGGAAATATGAAATAAACGCTTACACCGTAGTCCAGAAAGCGGTAGAAGCTTACGAAAAATTCCTGGCAGGCGGCACTCAGGGCGGTCTTTTAGCACAGGAAACAAGAGGGCGTATTACCAGAAGCATTGAACAGCACAGAAAGGAACTTTTTACTCTACAGGCTTCCTATAACAGTCGTTACCCAGGAAACGAACTGGTCGTTGGAACAGAAGGAAGGGAACTTTATGCGGCCAGAAAAGATCGGATCTGGATGGATAATCTTCAGGAAATCTGTCAGAATCTGGATGCTCAGACCAGACGATACGAGGACATCTTTAAAAATGAATTTGTCTTAAATATTCGAAAATACTGTGAAAAGGCCAGAGAAGATTTAAAGCAGATCAATGGAGAACTGGTGAAGCTGGATTTCTCTGCCAAGTATCAGTTTGATGTCCATTATGTAAAAGATGGTACAGAGTATGCAAAAATCATTGAGTATGCCAGATATCTGGAAGAGAGAGAGCAGTTAGGCAGCTCAGACGGACAGATGACATTTGGCATGTTTACTTCTGTTTCTGATGAAGAGGGAGAACATCTGGAAAAAGAACTTCGGAAAATTATTAACCGGATTATAGAAAAAAACAGCGAGGAAACCATTGCCCGCTTTGCAGATTATAGGAATTATATGACTTATGAAATTTTAGTAAGCAATCAGATTCTGGATCGTGCAAAGCTGTCACGCCAGACTGGCTTTAACTCAGGTGCGGAGGTACAGATTCCGTATCTGCTGATTTTATCTTCAGCACTGCTTATGATTTATAATCAGCGGGTAAATTCTACCAGACTTGTGTTTATCGACGAACCCTTTGCCAAGATGGATCCGGGAAATGTAAAATTGATGCTGAATTTTATGAGGCAGCAGAAGCTGCAGGTAATCTTCTGTTCTCCGGATAAAACAGAGACCATTGGAAATGAGTGCGAGGTTCTGCTTCCGGTGCTGCGTGTGCGTCCTGACAGTATGCAGCTTGGTATTGTCCAGTTTCATGAGGAAAAAGCTTATGAAAACATATAAAGAAAAAATGCTGATTTTGTTGGTGGAGAAATACCGGAAAAGCAAGAAGGATAGCGGAACCAATGTGATTTGCCGCAGAACCAGCATTTCACCTGTAGAACTGTATAAAAAGTATAATAAAAATGATGGAGACCTGGAAGAGATAGAGGCAGTTAACCAGGCTGCAGAAGCCTGCAGCAGGGATGGATTTCTTACATTTGAGAACAATGGTTTCAGCAGTGAGATTGCAAAGATTTACCTGGTTGACGAGAAGGTAGAGGAGATTGAGGCATATCTGGAGTCGGCCTGCGGGTATGAATCGAAATCCAGAAAACGGCAGTATGTAGAACAGATGATTGCCCGCTACAGCGGGATTTCTCCGGCGGCAGACAGGGAATGTGAGCGGTTAAAGGGGATCCTTGTGCAAAACAAAATTCCAAACAGTTACCTTCAGACAGAGGAGGTGCTGAAGGCTCTTACATTTATTGAAAAAAATGAAACTCCGCTTTATGTGAGGGAAGCGTCTATGATGATTTACGGCTCTTCCAAGTATTTGGAAGAAAATACGTTGGAAAGCGTATGCAATCTGCTTCGGGCATATGAAAAAATTCCTTGTGAAGAGGGAGAATTACAGGACGAAATTTTGCGGAAATATCATATTATTCCAAAAAAACAAAAAATATGTCTAAAGGGAGATATTACACTGAAAATTGATGGAGAACTGCTGGAACTGGGAGCTTTGAAACATGGTGTTGAATTTTGTACAGAGGATCTTGAAGCGTTGGAGCAGGTGATTGTTCACACACCGAAATTTATGACAGTGGAAAATAAAACTTCTTTTTACCGTTGTGGGAATCAGGAGGTCAGTTTTTTCTATCTGGGAGGCTATGCAACTAGGTTTCAGCGGGATTTTTTAAAATTGGTATATCAGAATAATCCGAGGGTGAAATACCTGCATTTTGGAGATTTAGATGCAGGCGGATTTTATATCCATGAAAATTTGTGCCGGATAACAGAAATTCCTTTTGGACTGTATCGTATGTCGGCGGCAGAACTTCAGGATGAACGTTTTTGCAGATGCTGCCAGCCGCTGAGTGAGCGGGATCGGGGCAGACTGAAGTCTTTAGTGGAAAACGAACTTTACTGTAATACAGTTGAATATATGTTGAAGCATAATGTGAAGCTGGAACAGGAGATTATCAGTTATTATGAAAAAATGTAAAAAAGAGTTGTTTCCAATAGGAAAAAATAGTGTTCCGACCTGTCTGTTCATAGGGTCCCTATAGACGAAGTTTCTTTCTGGCTGGCCCAATCAATCTGACGGATGTGCTCAAAATGCGAAAAGGATAAAACAGAAAATGATATGATAAAAAGTAAAAGGAACCATGGTGTGACAGCCATAGGTTCTTTTTTTGCAAAAAAATTTACATATATTTTTCGAAACTTTGATTACAAACTATGGATAAGACATTGTATTATACATACTGCTGTTGAATGATATCAAAAATTGCTGACACAGATAGATAAGAAAAAGCGATGGAGCAATGAAACAAAAAAATTGGGCAGAATATGTATGTTCTGTAAACAGGAGGTAATTGAGTATGAGTTCAATCACATTGAAGAATATTCATAAGGAATATGGAAAGGAAATTATCATTCCAGAACTTAATTTTACAATTGAGGACGGTTCCTTTACAGTTCTTGTAGGACCATCCGGATGTGGAAAATCAACAACCCTTAGAATGATAGCAGGTCTGGAAAAGCCAAGCTCAGGAGAAATACTGATTGACGATGAAAATGTTGTAGATGTTGAACCGGGAAAGAGGGGGATTGCAATGGTTTTTCAGAACTATGCGCTGTATCCTACTATGTCCGTGAAAGATAATATAGAATTTGGTCTTAAAAATAAAAAAATTCCTAAAGAAGAGAGAAAACAGCTGATTGAAGATGTAAGCGAGATCGTTGGACTTACCCCCTATCTCAATAGAAAACCTTCAGAACTTTCTGGAGGACAGAGACAGAGAGTTGCACTGGCAAGAGCCATGGTCAAGAAGCCAAAAGTATTTCTTATGGATGAGCCGCTTTCCAATCTTGATGCAAAACTCCGTCAGCAGATGAGAATAGAGCTTATTGAGCTCCATAAAAGACTTGGAACAACATTTATTTATGTAACGCATGATCAGATTGAGGCTATGAGTATGGGCGATAATATCATACTTATGGATAAGGGAGTCATCATGCAGAGATCTACCCCAAAGGAAATGTATCACAATCCCCAGAATGTGTATACTGCACAGTTTATAGGGACTCCTCCAATGAACATTGTGGATAATATGGTTCCGGATATAAAGATTGGTTTTCGGCCAGAAAAAATATCATTCCTGGATCCAGGGGAAGCACTGCTGGATATTTCAGGCAGAATTATTACAAAAGAGCAGCTGGGAGCAGAGATGAACTACTCAGTTGAAACGGCTTACGGTAAAGTAATCGTTAAAACGGAAGAGGACATTGAGAGTGATAGATGCAGACTTTATGTCAGGGAACAGCATCTGTTTGCTTTTGCCAAAGATGGAAAACGAATGGAAGTAACACCTGAAATCAGGAATGCTGTCAGAAATCTTGAGAAAGGAGCATAATCATCATGAAAAAGAATGCTTCTGTGGAAAAAAGCGTATGGTGGACGCATGATCGGAAAGATGCATTGAAAGGATATGTATTAATCCTGCCAGCAATTCTTCTGCTTACAGTATTTACAATTTACCCTATTTTTTATCTGATAGATTCAAGTCTGAGAGATGGAAGTCTTCTTAGCAAAAAACGTGGATTTGTAGGACTGGAAAATTTTATTATGCTGTTTAAGTCTGTAGATTTTCATACTACATTAAAAAACACCTTTATCTATTCAATCGGACTTGTCGCAATCCTGATGGTACTTGCAACACTCTTTGCTGTATGGGTCAATGGAAAAGCGCAGAAGCATTTGAACAGCGTAACGCTTGCTGCTGTGTTTACACCACATATTATTTCTCTGGTTTCAGTATCCACCGTATTTCTTTGGATTATGGATCCTCAGATAGGAGCTGTTAATTATGTACTTCGCTCATTAGGGTTGAAACCATTTCCATTTCTGGCCAGCAGCAAAACGGCACTTGCATCCCTGATAGGAATGATGGTATGGAAGAGTCTGGGATATTATGCACTGCTTATTCTTGCAGCTCTCCAAGGGGTGTCAAAGGATATCTATGAGGCGGCTGAAATAGATGATACCCCAAGGTTAAGAACATTTTTCCATATTACACTTCCGATGATCAGTCCAACTCTGTTTTTTACGACAATAGTTGCGACCATCAGTTCATTCCAGGTGTTTGAGACGGTAAACCTTATGACACAGGGGGGCCCGGTGAATTCAACGAATACTTTGGTATATCAAATTTACTCAGATGCTTTTAAATATCTGAAACTTGGTCCGGCAACAGCAGAGGCAGTTGTACTTCTTGCGCTGGTTGGAATACTGACAATTTTATACTTTGTATTTCTTGGCAGGAAAGTACATTATCAATAAAAGGGGAACGAACATGGACAGCAGAAAATTAAAAAAGGCTGGATATATATTAGTAAGTATGTTGAATGTTGTATTAAAACTTATGATGATATTTATCATTGCATATCCATTTATATGGATGGTATTGACATCATTCAAACCATACAAGGAGACAACAGTCTATCCACCGGCACTTCTTCCTGTACGGTGGACAGTTGAAGGATATATTAAAGCACTGGAAATGGTGGATGTGTGGGGATTTCTTAAGAATTCCCTGATTGTAAGTGTTACTGTTTTAATTCTGCAGTATCTTGTAATAGTTCCTGCAGCATATGCATTTGCCAGATGTAAATTTAAATATAAAAATGTTTTCTTTGGAATTGTTCTTCTGGGATTTATGATTCCGCAGCAGGTAACATTTATCCCCATCTATCTGATGTTCAGTAAGGCGGGTATGCTGCAATCCCTGTTGCCACAGATTTTACCGTTTATTGCCAATGCGTTTGGTATTTTTCTTCTTCGTCAGTATTTCATGCAGATTCCGGAAGAGATAATTGAGGCGGCACGCCTTGATGATGCAGGGGAACTTAAGATTATCATGAAGATTATGATTCCTATGGCAAGACCGGCTATTTTTACAATAGGACTGTTGAGTTTTATCTCAAGCTGGAATTCATACTTCTGGCCGCTTATTATGACAACAAAGGATGCATACAGGACACTTCCGATTGGTGTTGCAATGCTTAATAGCCAGGAGGGAGGACGTCTGTGGAACGTACTCATGGCAGGAAATATGCTTCTTGTTGTGCCGATACTGTTAGTATATCTTGTAGCTAATAAACAGATTCGAAAGGCATTTGCCTACTCAGGAATAAAATAATTAAGATAGGACAAGAAGAATATGAACAAAAAATTAATTGTGTTATCAGTGGATTCTCTTTTTGATGAAGATATGGAGTATCTTAAGACACTTCCTAATTTCAAGAAAATATTAGAGAGAGGGGCTTATGCCCAGGGAGGGATGCGAAGCGTATATCCGTCATTTACATATCCGGCCCATGCTTCGATTATTACAGGAACCTGGCCGGAATTTCATGGCATTTATCATAATGAAAAGTTAGATGTGGGAAATCCGGCTCCGGATTGGTTCTGGTATCATAAAGATCTCAAGGTTCCTACCATACTTGACCTGGCGCATAGGCAGGGGTTCACAACAGCCTGCATTGGATGGCCGTGTATGGGTGCAGATCCGGAAATTGACTGGCTTGTACCTGAGATATGGCCGGAAAATGACAGAGTGGATCCAAGAGACATTCTCAAAACTGCCTGCAGTGAAAATATGTTTGGGGAGAATGGGATCCTTGAGAGACACTGGCATAAGCTCAGAAGGACGACACAGCCATTTATGGATCAGATGATGGTTGGATGTGCCTGCGATATTATAAGAAGGTATCAGCCAGACGTCATGTTTATACATCTGGCACATCTGGATCATACAAGGCATGCAAACGGCATTCAGGGATCAGCCATTACCCAGGCTGTAATTGCAAATGATGACTGGCTGGGACGCCTTATGGAAGCAGCTATGGATGCTGGAATTTATGATGATACAAACTTTGCTGTCATCAGTGATCATGGTCATCTTCCGGTTAAGCAGGTGTTTCATCCTAATGTACTGTTTGTTCAGGCAGGTTTGATCCGGGTTGGAGAGGATGGAACGATCCGTGACTGGGATGCCTACTGTAATTCCACCTCTCTTTCCTGCCAGATTGTTATGAAGAATCCAGACGATTCAGTGACCAGGAAAAAGCTGGAAGAGCTTCTGTATAAAATGAGAGCGACTCCAGAATATGGTATAGAGTCAGTTTTTCATAAGGAAGAGGTGAGAAGGGAACAGCACCTTGCAGGTGAGTTCGAATATGTTTTAGAGGGACAGAATACCAGCTTTGGGAATCGGTGGACTGGTACGGTTATAGAAAGACCGGATAATTCAGATTACAAATTTTCAGTTGCCTCTCACGGACATCTTCCGTCAAAGGGCCCTCAGCCGGTATTTATGATGGCAGGACCTGATATCCGGGAAGGTGTGATTGTGGAAAGAAAGTGTATTATAGACGAAGCACCTACATTTGCAAAGCTTCTTGGCTTTGAGATGCCAGAGGCAAAGGGAAGTGCAATAGAAGAACTATTAAAATAAAAAGGGAAAGGAAATTTTTACTATGAAAAAAGGTACAGCAATAGGGCTGGGTCTTCTGATGGCAGGCAGCCTGATGACGGGATGCAGTGCTGCAAAGGATGAAGCGGCATCAACTTCGGAAGGAGGAGTAGTATCTGAAGCTAATGAAAAGACAGATGTGGTATTCTGGACAAGCATGAGCGGAGGAATGGGAGAGACAGTAGATAAGATAGTTAAGGATTATAATGAAAGCCAGGATAAGGTTCATGTAACAGTGGAATTTCAGGGTAATTATTACGATATGGCTGCAAAACTGCAGACAGCGGTCACATCAGGAGAAGCACCTCACATTGCCCAGCTTGAAATGGGACGTACAAAGATGTTTGCAGATTATGGAGTGCTTCAGGATATGACAGAGCCAGCCAGGGAAGCAGGACTCGATCCAGAGATGTTTTATGATGGTCTGATGGATTGCTGCGACTGGGGAGAAGGCTTATATGCGCTTCCTTTTAACAGAAGTACCCCAATGTTTTACTATAACAAGGACATGTTTGAAGAAGCAGGCCTGGATCCGGAAACACCACCTCAAACATGGGATGAGCTGAGGGAATATGCATCAAAGCTTTCTATTCCCAACCAGAGATGGGGATTTGAGATGCCCATTGATGCCTGGTTCTATGAAGCATTTATCATGCAGGGAGATGGACGTATTCTCAATGAGGATGAAACAGATATAGGGTTCAACAATGAGACAGGAACAAAACCGCTGGCACTTTGGAAGAGTATGATAGAAGAAGGTGTTATGAAGGCACCGCCAGGAAAAGAGTATAATTCTTATGAGGCAGCCCGCTCAGATTTTGCAGCAGGAATTACAGGAATGATTGTTACCTCATCCGGAGACCTTGGAACACTTACCAATTCATGTGAGTTTGAAATTGGAACTGCATTCCTTCCGAAAGATAAACGCTTTGGTGTACCGACCGGAGGGGCTAATGTTGTTATGCTGGCCGGCCATGAGGAAGATACAGAAGCAGTAATGGATTTTCTTAAGTATCTGACAAGTCCGGATATAGCAGCATACTGGTCTGTCCAGACAGGATATGTTCCGAGCAGCGAAGCGGCCTCAGAGTCTTCTGTATATCAGGAGTTTATAGCTGATAATGCAGCAGCGAAGACAGCACTTGAACAAATGCAGTATACAGATATTCCAAGACCTATTAATGAGGATTATCCACAGATTCATTCAGAGATCATGATGACAGAAATTCAGCGATGCATTGAAATGGAAGGTTATACACCAGAGCAGGCAGTAGCTGCAATTTCGAATCAGACTAAGGCATTACTGGAAAAATAAAGTTAAAAAGGGATACAAATATGAAAATTAATCAGTATATCGATCACACATATTTAAAGCCTTTTGCATCAGAACAGGATATTATTGAAACATGCAGAGAGGCGAAAGAGTATCATTTTGCATCTGTTTGTGTCAATCCATGCAATATCAGACTGGCAGCACAAGAGCTTGGAGAAAGTGAAGTAAAAGCTTGCAGCGTTATTGGATTTCCTTTTGGTACACATACAACGGCAGTTAAGCTGTTTGAGGCAAAAGAAGCAATCAGGAATGGCGCTGAAGAGATCGACATGGTTATCAATATAGGAAAGCTTGTAGAAGGAAATGAAGCCTATGTTGAGGAAGAAGTCCAGGCTCTTACAGATTTATGTCATCAGCATAGGGTGATTATAAAAGTTATAATTGAGACATGCTTTCTCAATGAAGCTCAGATTGCAGCAATGTGCAGAATAGTCGAAAATACAGGAGCTGATTTCATTAAAACGTCAACAGGATATGGTTCACGAGGAGCTGATTTTAAAGATATAGAGCTTTTCAGAAAATATCTGAAAAAACCAGCAGGAATGAAGGCGTCAGGAGGAATTCGTACTTTAGAAGATGCTGTCCACTATATAGAACTGGGCTGTAAACGTCTTGGAACCAGCAATGGAGCAGCAATTGTAAATCGAACAGAAGGTAAAGAGAGTTATTAATCGTTTGTCCCCTCAAATTTCATCGGGAGTTTGAGGGGATATTGTATTTCAGAATTTTACTGCGTGGGCGGGCATCAGGCTTCTGAAGTAGTGTGCAGGTCATTGTATAACCTCTGCCAAACCTGTCAATACTCCCCAGGAGGAGAGTGATGATATGCGTATTCCAAAACATATTGGAATTATTCCAGATGGAAACAGACGGTGGGCAAAGCGCGCAGGGCTGGAAAAACAGGACGGCTATGCACATGGATTAAAGCCGGGACTGGACATGCTGAAACTGGCAAAAAATGCAGGAGTGGAAGAGATTACCTACTATGGTTTTACTACAGATAACTGCGGACGTCCTAAGGAACAGGTGGAAGCCTTTTCAAAGGCCTGCGTCGAGGCGATTAACTGGATTACGGCAGAATCGGTATCACTTCTGGTAGTGGGAAACCAGGAATCTCCTGCATTTCCGAAAGCGTTGCTGCCATATACAAGGAGGACAGACTTCAACGGAGGAGGAATCCGTCTGAATTTCCTTGTGAACTATGGATGGGAGTGGGATCTGGCAAAATTAAAGGCTCCAGGCAGCCGGAGAATGAGCATCTGCAGACAGCTTGAGTCTCATGATATTTCCCGAATCGATCTGATTATCCGGTGGGGAGGCATGAGGCGGCTGTCCGGCTTTTTGCCTGTGCAGTCTGTCTACGCAGATTTCTATGTGGTTGATGGACTGTGGCCTGATTTTCAGCCAGAGGATTTTTCGAAAGCGCTGGAGTGGTATCAGAAGCAGGATATTACGCGGGGAGGCTGAGAAAAAGACTGTTTTAATATGGCGTTCTATAGTATAATAGGCATAAGAAAAAAGGGAAACGAACCACAAATATGAATAAAACAAAAGAAAAGGTGTCAGTATGCAATATATTTATGCATTATCTGGAAAAATAAGTCTGGTATGTTACATTTTTACCCTGCAGCGTCTGTGGCATCTGTGCCAGTATGGCGGTGTGAGAAGCCATATACCGGCTTTGGCTTTAGGGACAGCAGGATGCGTTGGAACGCTGGTTTTATGGCTGGCGGCGAGGGAAAAATGCAGAAAAACGGAATCAGAGAAGCAGAATAGAAGTACAATATTCTGGCTGGAGATGTTCCTTTTTATTACATCATCTGTTTTCTTTGCAGGGAAAATAATCTACTCAGCGATCCCATATCATGGAGCATTATCATGGAAGATAGAGGAGTGGCAGAATAAAAAGCAGATCAGTTTCAAACATAACAATATATTTGAATCTGGTATAGAAGGGATTCTGGCAGATCTAGACAAGTCGCTGGGTTTGCCAGAGGAGCTTTATATTTCTGGCCAATTCCAGACAGGGTTTGATGAAACGGGAACCATTCAAGAGTTAGATACTTTGATTTATGGAAAAGATAAAAACGGGCAGACGAATACCTATCTCATAGATTATGACGCAGACGACGGAGAAACGATGACGGTCTGGACAGATCAGAATACAGATGCTGCATATGATTCCGACAAGCTTTTGTCTCCCATGCTTGAAATCCTGAAAAAGGCAGATTGGGAAGGACAGGTAAAGGTGTGGTCAGACACTCTGGGAGAGCAGCAGATTTATGAGCTTCTGTATCTGGGACGGAGAGCATTTCATTCCTCAGAGGGATTGGAGTATGTTTCAGGAGATGCAGACGGAGATGGAACAGAAACAGGAACAGGAAGCTTCCATATGCTTCAGAATGGCGGAGAAATAGCCGGATTCGAGGTGTCACTGCACATTCCGGAAGAATCCGGTATCACACCGGTCCGGTACATCATGGAGCCGGAGTATATCAGCCAGGCAGAACTGGCTCAGGAGAATACGGTCCTTCAGGCAGAGAAGGCTAAGGAGGAAGACGGCTGGACGATAGATCGCAGCACAGAAACCATGTATTTTTTCCTGAATGATCAAAAGGGATGGCGTCTTGTGGTAACCGATGCAGCGGCAGGAAGCAGATTTTACCAGCTGGAGCAGACAGAAGACGGAGGAAGTACCTGGAATTGTGTCAATGCAGATCCATTTGGCGGACAGATAGGAGCAGCAGAGGGGCTGCAGTTTTTTGATGAAAATTTCGGGGCAGCAGGGCTTACCGGTGCGTCCCGCTCCCATTCGTCCATATACCTGACGCGGGATGGAGGCGTATCCTTTGAAATGACAGAACTTCCATTTGCCCAGGTAACAGAGCTTCCGGAAACTGCAGAAGAATATGGCCTGTCTATGGAAGATTATGATTATCTGAGTATGCCAAAACAGGAGGGGGAGAAGCTGCTTATAAGAGTTACCTCCGAGGAAGCAGAGACAGACGGTTTTATGTTTCAGTCAGAGGATCAGGGCGTTACCTGGGAATACCAGGGAGTATTCCAGAAGTAAAAAACAGGCTGAATTTTACCACCCCAGCTTGCTGATATTGGCATCTTTCATAAATCCGGGCATATGGTACAGAATCAGAAGATCTGTAATGCCCTGCTCCCTGATAAAGCTGCTGATTTTTCCATTAAAATACCGAAGATCCACCATATGGGTTTCCCCGAAATGGAGAGCGGCAAAGGGAGCAAAGCTGTGGGCGTAGGAATCTTTTAGAATCAACAGCTTTTTATCAGATGGCTGGGCAGGATTTTCAATCTTTGTCCAGCCATGATTTCCGTCCAGAAATACCCGGTATTGATCGCGGGTCTGCAGAGCTTTCATCGAATAGAGGCTGTGGGATGGTTCGCTGGATCCATCATAGTACACACTCCATTCAGGTTCCTCTAAGGGCCGGTAAAGCTCGATGGAATCCGGTTTGATAGGGAGATTCAGCTTAGAATGAATCGTTCCCAGAAAATTTCCGGAAACAGTCTCTACCGTAAAGTCAGATGGAGATAAAGGTTTAAATCCCATGGAATCAGCCCAGGCTTTGTAGCCGACATAAGCCCCGGGAGAGGTCCAGTGGTGATCGGTCCGGTAGTAGAGCTCCCTGTCTGATGGGTGAGTTTCAGAATGGGCAGAGGCCAGAGCACTTTGAACGGGAACCATCAAAGAAGAAATCCCACTGTTCTCTAAATCAGTGACAAGCTGATTCTGCTGAAACGGGCTGGCAAATGCAGGCAGCTGTTCTGTGAGGATTTGAGATGCTGAGGGAATCAGCATAATACGGACATGGGAGGATCCGAGAAGCTCTTCCTGTGCCTGGGCAAAAGCAGACAGCCGTTTCACATTTTTTTCATACAGAACCTTGTCAATATCTTCCGGATAGAGGGCTTCGAACAGAAATTGATCGGCTCCCAGCCATACCCCGTTAATTTCTTTTTTCATCTGAAGCTGTTCAGCCGCTGTTTTTACCCCGATCCAGCTGTCGCGGAACGGGAACTGATCGCTTAAGTATTTTTCATAATCTGTGCCGAATGTGCCGTCTGCCAGGCGTTCCCAGGAAAATATGGGCAGCTGTGCCAGATAGCGGTTCTCCGTTTCAGAAAAGCTTTTCTTAGGCATCAGGACGGATAAGAGAGCGCCGCAGCCCAGAAAAGCACAGAAAAGACCGGTTACAACAGCCGGATAAAGTGATTGTTTTTTCATAATAGGTTCCTTCTGGCCGCGTTAAAAGCGGAAATATAAAAACGGGTTGTAGGTGGCATTTACCAGGTAGGCAACAGACAGAAAGCACACCAGGCCTAAAAAAAGAGGTTCCAGAACAAGTCCTGCAGTTTTAAGCTTTCCCTGGATGTCTGAACACAGCTTTTTGGCTGCTGCAGCAGGAAGCGGTGTGGAGCCGATTGTGCAGGCCAGCAGCAGAATGAGACTGCCCCACAGGAGGAATAAAGTTCTGTCATTCCAGAGAGGAAGACCGGCGCCTCCGGCCATCTGGGTCAGGTAGACAAATCCGGCATTCATATCTTCAAATGCAAACAATACCCATCCCAACAGGACGAGCAGACATGTATAGCCATGCTGTATCCAAGCGGGAAGCCGTTCCAGCCATCGTTTCAAAATGAATTTTTCTAATAACAGCAAGGTTCCAAAATAAATTCCCCATAAAAGGAAATTTAATGCTGCGCCGTGCCAGATTCCCGTAAGAAGCCATACAATGAGAATATTCCGTATCTGGAACAGACCTCCTTTTCGATTGCCTCCCAGGGGAATGTAGACATACTCTTTAAACCAGGTTCCCAGGGAAATATGCCACCTTCTCCAGAATTCTGTAATACTTTTTGAAATGTAGGGATAGTGGAAGTTGTCCGGGAAATAAAAGCCCAGCATATGGCCCAGTCCGGATGCCATGTCAGAGTATCCGGAAAAATCAAAATAAATCTGGAAGGAAAAGGCCAGAATTCCCATCCACACCATTAAAATACTTCGATCTCCAGGGAGAATCGCGGTGATTTCCGTCCATAAAGCGCCGGCCTGGTTAGCCAGCAGCACCTTTTTTCCCAGTCCTATGATAAAAAGGCGGACACCGAAGGCAAACTGCTCCACTGTTTCCCGGCGGCTGTTTAATTCCCGCGCAATATCCTGATAACGGACAATGGGACCGGCAATCAGCTGGGGGAACATGGATACATAGGCGCCGAAGGAGATCAGGTTATTCTGAACGGGTGCCTGCCCGCGGTAGACGTCAATGGTATAGGACATGGTCTGGAAGGTGTAAAAGGAAATACCGATAGGCAGGGCCAGTCCCAGAAGGGGAATGCTGCTGCCAGTCAGTTCATTGAAAGAGCGGATAAAGAAATCCGTATATTTAAAAATAATCAGCAGTCCTAAATTGATAGCGGCAGAAGAGGCCACGACCCATTTGGCTGCTGTCATATTTCCTTTTTCGCGGAAGCTGCCCACCAGCTTTCCGTGGATAAAATCGACCAGGGTAGAGAAAAGCAGGAGGGAGATATAGACTGGTTCCCCCCAGCCGTAAAAAATAAGGCTTCCAAGAAATAAAATACTGTTCCGAAACCGTTTTGGCGCTGCGAAATACAGCGCCAAAAACAGGGGAAGAAAACGGAACAGAAATAAAAGACTGCTGAATACCATGGCTTATTTAAAGTATCCGTCAATAATATCGACAGCGATCTGATTATTTTCAGCAGCAGATTTTAAAGCTGCCTCATCACCTTCCTCCATGGCCTCGTCGGAAGGCGCGCCGAGCATAACGAAGAATACATAGTCGCCATGGCGGATTACCTGGGAAGCCTGGATTTTAGCCACATTCATGGGATACTGCATGGTATCGTTTACCAGCTGATCGCGGTAAGTATTCAGGGCTTTTTCTGCCTCTTCGCCTTTTCCTTCCTTTGCCTTTACGCCGATAAAGGTTTCTACAAAGGTGCTGATCATAGGCATCTCTGCCACATAGCTTTCACAGAGATCCGGAGAAAGTCCGATAATATCGGAAAGCATCTGCTCGTCGACGGCAGAATCAGGAACATAATTTTCTCCGTAAGCTTCCTTGATATCCTTTAAAACATCGTCTAAAGATACATCAGCAACAGTTTCCTGAGCAGATGTCTCATTGGAAGAAGGGCTGCCGGAACATCCCGTCAGGGATGCAGCAGCCAGAGAAGCTGCCATAAAACATGCAATCAACTGTTTTTTTATCATAATAAATAATCCTCCTTTTAATCACCAGCTGGTGTTCCTGTCACTATTATAAGGGAGCAGGAGGAAAAAGGCAATTTACGAATATCTGAAGATAAACGGTCGATTTTCTGACAAAATCTTGTCCTACTTTTCTTTTCGGAAGTTTAAAAACCAGTCGAGAGAATATTCGTTTTCTCCGGGATGTTCTGCCCGCTCCTTTGCTTCGTCGCAGGTAACGGGGGATGGGAGGATCACATCGTCTCCCGGCCGCCAGTTGGCGGGAGTGGAGCAGTGGTCGGCGTCCGCCTTCTGAAGCGCTGAAATAATGCGTTTCAGCTCGTCAAAATTCCGTCCCAGATTTAACGGATAATAGATAATTGCCCGGATGACAGCGTTTGGATCAATGATAAACACGGCCCGGACAGCCTGGGTGCTGGACACGTTGGGCTGCAGCATACCATACAGATGGGATACCTTCATATTTAAGTCAGCAATGACAGGGAAATCAACGTGAACCTGCTCAATGCCGTTCCAGGACAGCTCTTCAATCCGGCGGATCCATGCGATGTGAGAGTACAGAGAGTCTACGGAAAGTCCTAACAGCTCTGTGTTAAGCGCTTTAAATTCTTCCGCCATGGAGGCGATGGTCATAAATTCTGTGGTGCATACAGGGGTGAAATCAGAGGGATGTGAGAAAAAGAGGACCCATTTTCCCTGATAATCATCTGGAAAGTGAACGGTTCCTTTTGTGGTAAGCGCCTGAAAGGCAGGGGCTGTATCGCCGATTAACGGCAGACGGTTTCCTTCTAAGTGTTCCATTGCTTCTCCTTTCGTCAAAACCAGTGTTCATTTGTCTTATCATATTTTATCTTATCATATAGAAAGAAGGCTTACAATCATTTTAAGGCAGCGCTGCAAGTTGCCGGGCGCTGCGCCCAGTGGTATACTGAGTCTGGTATGTGAAAAGCAGGCGCTGTCTGCGCCCGAATACAGATAGCCTGCAATATTTTGCAGAATCAGACAGAGGAGAAAGAGAGACAATGATAGTAAAACCTTCTTACTGCGGCAGCTTTCAGTGTATCGCGTCCAGGTGCAGAGATAACTGCTGCATCGGATGGGAAATTGACATAGATGAGGAGACGGATCAGTTTTACAGAACGGTAAAAGGAGAGTTTGGAAAGAGACTGGAGGATGGGATTTCCAGGGAAGGAACGCCTCATTTCCGTTTAAAAGGGGAGCAGGAGCGCTGCGCTTTTTTAAACGACAGCAATTTGTGCGATATTTTTATTCATCTGGGGGAGGAGCATTTGTGCGGCATCTGCAGGGAGCATCCCAGATTTTATGAGTGGTACGAGGAAATTCCGGGGCTTTTAGACTGGACGGAGACGGGACTTGGACTGTGCTGTGAGGAGGCTGCGAGACTGTTTGTGTCGGAGTCCGGCCCTCTCAGACTTACTGTGGAATGGGAAAGAGAAGAGGAGAGGAGGCAGTGGGAAAAAGCCGTAAAACAGCCCCGGACAGAGGAAGCCGCCTACCTTTTATCTATCCTTTCTGCCAGGGAAGCGGCGTTTCAGATTTTGGAGGGAGGCGGCGCTTTACAGGAAAATGAGGAGGACAGCAGCCCTTCCAGGAGCGGCCTGGCGGATCGAATCGTCCAGTTCCTTAAGCTGGCTGGACAGATTCAGGAATGTCTGGACGACACGGAAGAGCTGGAAGAGACAGCCGGTAAAATCCGCCGGTTTTCAGAGCAGATCTCAGAGCGTTTCAACGCCGAAAGCGCTGAATGTTCTGAAAAATCAGTAAAAAATCCAGAACTCCAGGAAGAGAGAGCAGCGTACTTCAGACAGCTGTTCGCCGTTTTGAGGCAGCTGGAGCCTATGGGGGAGTTCTGGACTAAGCTTCTGGATGAGCTTGACTGTTCTGTGGAGGAGCTGCTGTCTCTGGCTGCGGCCAGACGAGAGGACGGGACAGAACTCTATGAACGGCTGGTGGAGTATGGAGTTTACCGCTATTTTGGAAAATGCGCTTTTGACGGGGACGCGTACTCCCGGGCCGGTCTGGCTGTTTTATTTGCAGTTCTCGCAAGGCTGACAGACTTAAACGCAGTTCTCCGCCAGGGAGGTCTTTCCAGAGAGGCGCAGGCAGAGCATATCCGTCTTCTTTCAAAGGAAATTGAGTATTCGGAGGAGAATCTGGAGTTTCTTCAGAACGCTTTCTGGGAAGAGGAAATCTTTTCCGACCAGGGGCTTTCTGAAGCGGTAAAAGCACTGTGGGGCGTATAAGCAGAAGCGGATCACAGAAAAAGACAGTAGAGAAAAAAGAGAAAAGAAAACAGACAAGCGCTCAGGGAGGGATTTTATGTATATTGCAGATCTGCACATTCATTCCAGGTATTCCAGGGCTACCAGCCGCGATTTGACGCCGGAGCAGCTGGATTTCCAGGCCAGAAAGAAGGGAATCCGGCTTCTGGGAACCGGAGATTTTACTCATCCGGCTTGGAGAGAGGAGCTGAAGGAAAAGCTGATACCGGCAGAGGACGGTCTGTACCGTCTCCGGGAGGACTGCGTTCTGAGCCCGGAGGCCGGAGCGGAGGAGGAACGGACCAGATTTGTGGTTTCCGGTGAGATCAGCTCTATCTACAAACAGGATGGAAAAGTGAGAAAGGTTCACAGCCTGATTCTTCTGCCGGGCCTTGAAGAGGCGGAGAAGCTGTCGGCCAGGCTGGAGGCCATTGGAAATATCCATTCAGACGGGAGGCCGATTCTGGGCCTGTCCTGCCATGATCTGCTGGAGATTATGCTGGAGACCTGCCCGGAGGGCATGTTTATTCCCGCCCACATCTGGACGCCGCATTTTTCCATGTTCGGCGCTCTTTCTGGCTTTGACCGGGCGGAGGAGTGCTTTGGGGAGCTGACGCCCTATATCCATGCCGTCGAGACGGGGCTCTCCTCCGATCCGCCTATGAACTGGCAGCTTTCCGCATTGGATCGCTTCCAGCTGATTTCCAATTCAGACGCCCACTCTCCGGCCAAGCTTGGGCGGGAAGCCAACCTTTTAAGCGGAGATTTGTCTTATTATGGCTTAAAACAGGCGGTGGAAACGGGAGAGGGGCTTGACGGAACCATAGAATTTTTCCCGGAGGAGGGAAAGTACCACTTTGACGGCCACAGGAAATGCCATATCTGCCTGAGTCCTGCAGAGGCAGAGGCCCAGGGAGGAATCTGCCCTGTCTGCCAGAAACGCCTGACCATGGGAGTTTCCCACCGGATTGCCCAGCTGGCCGACCGGCCGGAAGGCTTTGTACCTGAGAAGGCGAAGCCTTTTGAGAGCCTGGTTCCGCTTTTGGAGGTAATCGCGGCCTCCACAGGCCGTTCCGCCGCCGGAAAGAAGGTCAGGGAGGAGTATGAGACTATGATCCGGAAGCTGGGAACAGAGTTTGCCATTCTGCGGGAGGTTCCCATCGAGGACATTAAGCGGGAATGCGGTTATCTGACCGCCGAGGGAATCAGGAGGCTGCGGGAGGGAAAGGTGGAGCGGCTGCCAGGCTTTGACGGGGAGTACGGCGCTGTGCGGCTGTTTACTCCGGACGAGATTGAGAGCCCGGAGGGACAGATGAGCATGAGCGGCCTGTTCGAGACGGAGACGGATTCAGAGGCAGGAAACAGAACGGCGTCTGGCTGCGAGAAACATGAGCGGGAACAGTCTGGAGAAGAGAACTTTTCAGCAAAGGCTTTGGCCGGGGAGCCGGATAAAAGGGCTGACAGGCCGGCAGATTTTATGTCCCTCCTGAATGAAAAGCAGAGAGAGGCGGCAGAGCTTCCCTCCTCCTGTCTGGCGGTGATAGCCGGACCTGGAACAGGAAAGACGGGAACGCTGACAGCCAGAATCAAATGCCTGATTGAAAAAAGGAGAGTCAAGCCGTCGGAGATTACGGCGGTGACCTTTACGAACCAGGCGGCAGGAGAACTCAGGGAGCGTCTGAAACGGGAGCTGGCAAATAAGAGGGGCCAGAGCCTGATTCAGACAGGAACCTTTCACTCTATCTGCCTGAAAATGCTGGAAGCGGCAGGTGAAAAGGCAGATTTGGCAGATCCGCTGGAGCTTTCTGCCCTGGCGGAAGAGATTCTTGAGGAGGAGTCAAAACCCCTTCGCCCCACAGAATTTCTGCGCCGTGTTTCCAGAAAAAAGACGGAACTGGCCCTGGCTCAGGAGATGTCAGAAAAAATGGGAGAAAAGGAGGAGAATTCCTTCCAGAAAGCTTTTGACAGATACAGAACAGCCATGGAAGCGCAGGGCTGGCTGGATTTTGACGATCTGCTGATCAGAACGGTTTCGCTGCTCAGGGAGAACTGCCCGGCCATCTGCCGCTTCTGCTCCCATTTTCGGTATCTTCTGGTAGACGAGTTTCAGGATATCAGCCCTCTCCAGTACGCGCTGATCCGGGAGTGGAACAAAGAGGGAAGAGAGCTGTTTGTTATCGGAGATCCGGATCAGGCGATTTACGGCTTCAGAGGCTCTGACGCAGAGTGCTTTAAGAGGCTTCTGCAGGACATTCCGGAGACAAAGGTTATCGCCCTTCAGGAGAATTACCGCTCCACAGAACCGATTGTAAAGGCTGCCTGCAGCGTGATTTCCCACAATCCAGGCGGGGAGAGAACACTTGCCGCAAAGGCCGGTTCCGGGGATCCAGTCCGCGTGGTGAAGGCAGGGGGAAGGCGCTCTGAGGGGATTTTCACAGCCAGGGAAATTAACCGGATGATAGGCGGCATCGACATGCTGGACGCTCAGGAGCGGGGCACTTTTTTGGGAAAAGGTCCCAGAAGCTTTTCAGACATTGCCGTGCTGTGCAGGACAAACCGCCAGGCAGAAGAGATGGAGGAATGTTTGAGGACAGAGGGAATCCCCTATATTGTCACGGGAAGAGGGACGTTTCTGGAGGCAGATACCGTCCGTGAGGCGGAAGGATTTTTCGCTCTTCTGACAGAGGCTGGGGAGGGAATGGAGGAAACGGCATTTAAGAGAACCGTCCAATTTCTGAACCGCCGCATAGGCGGAGAGAAGCTTTTGCAGCTGCTGGAAAAATACCGGCCTATGGCCGGGAAAAAGCCTGCGGATCTTCTGAAAGCCTGGATGGGTGACCGGGATCTGAAGGAAGACGAGCCCCTGGCCCGGCTTGCGTCGATGGCCATGTTTCATAAGACAATGAAAGACTTTTTGTTTACTCTCTTCTGGGGAAGGGAGGGGGACTTAAAACGCTGCGGAAAGAAACGCTACGCAGCGGACGCCGTTTCCCTGATGACGCTTCACGCCTCTAAAGGCCTGGAATTTCCAGCCGTTATTATCCCGGGCATGAGAAAAGGCTCGCTTCCTCTGGAGACGGAGCAGGCGGAGGAAGAACGCCGCCTTTTCTATGTGGGTATGACCAGAGCCAGAGAAGAGCTGATTCTCGTGACCTCAGGAGAGCCGTCGCCGTTTCTGAGAGAGCTTCCGGAGGCAGAAATCCAGAACGAGGAGCTGGCGGGAACGCCTGAAGCCAGAGCCAGACAGATGAGCCTTTTTGATTTCTTCCCGTCGGGAGAAATGCCCTCTGCATAATAAAAGGAAAACGGAAGTTTGCCAGACCTTCGTTTTTATGGTATAAAAGAGAGGACAGCAAAGAAAACAGGAGATTTTATATATGAAAGAACAGAATAAATGCGGATCGCAGATCTGGAAGGTTTTTTCCTTTCCGGTGGTGCTGGCCTCCGCCTCTCCGAGAAGGAGGGATATTTTAAATCAGATAGGAATTGAGCCGGTGATTATGCCCTCCCAGGTGGAGGAACACATTACCTCCTCTGATCCGGAGCAGATCGTCAAGGAGCTGTCCTGGCAGAAGGCGGAGGATGTATATAGACGCTGCCAGAAAGAGCTTGGAGGACGTTTTGCAGTCATCGGTGCGGATACGATTGTGGCGGCCGACGGGGAGATTCTTGGAAAACCCAAAGACGAGGAGGACGCGAAACGGATGATCCGGCTGATTTCCGGCCGTGTGCACCAGGTTTACACAGGCGTTACCATTCTGTATGAGGGCAGAACCGTTACCTTTGCGGAGAAGACGGACGTGTCTGTAGCTCCCATGACAGAAAGGGAGATAGAAGAGTACATTTCCTGCGGGGAGTCCATGGATAAGGCCGGGGCCTACGGCGTTCAGGGCGTGTTCGCCGCTTTTATTGAGGGGGTAAACGGCTCCTACACAAGCGTGGTGGGACTTCCAGCAGGCAGAACCTATCGAAAACTGAGAGAACTGGCGGAGGGAATCGAATGATTAAGCTGATAGTATCTGACATAGACGGAACCTTGGTGAGAGATGGAGAAAACAAGATCAATCAAGAGCTGTTTGATGTGATTATGCGCCTGAAGAGGGAAAAGCAGATTCATTTTGCAGCGGCCAGCGGACGTCAGGCGGCCAGCATTGAATACACCTTTGCCCCCATCGGAAAGGAAATTTTCTATATTGCGGAAAACGGCGCCTATCTGGGATGCCTTGGCAGAAATCTGTTTCTCTATCCCATGAAAAGAGCGGATGCGGTGGAGCTGATTGAGGATATCAGAAAGAATCCCAGCCTGGATCTGGTTATCAGCGGATCCAGCCACGCTTATATGGAGACAAAAAATCAGGAATTTATCAACTGGGTGAGAGACGGATACCATTTCGACGTAGTCCAGGTGGAGGATGTGACTAAGGTGGACGATTCCATCATCAAGGTGGCGGCCTACAAAAAATCTGATATTCAGGCAGAGGCAGGAGCGTTCTGGGATAAGTACAAGGACAGGATGAAGATTACGATTTCCGGGGACATGTGGATGGACTGCATGGCTTTGGAGGTTAACAAAGGAGAGGCTGTGAAAACTCTTCAGGAGAGCCTTGGAATTGCCCCGGAGGAGACGATGGCCTTTGGAGATCAGCTGAACGATGTGGAAATGTTAAACAGGGCCTATTACAGCTTCGCGGTGGGCAACGCCAGACCAGAGGTAAAGCAGGCCGCCCGCTTTCAGGCAGACACCAATGTGAGAGACGGCGTTTTAAAAATTTTAAAAACGCTGCTGTAGCCTGGCAGTCGCTCTGCCGGCAAAGGAGAAAAGGATGAGCAGAAGAAAAAAATGGAGAATCAGGTCTGTAGCGGCGGTTCTGATTTCTCTGCCTCTGCTCCTGTCAGGATGTCAGAAAACAGAGTCTATACTGGCGGGGATGGGAGGCGAGAAGGGCTATGAACGGCCGGAAATTATGATAGCGGCCATGTCTCAGAAAAACACCTGCGAGGAGCTGTGCACCGGCCAGATTTGGTCTGCCCAGGTGGACGAGTCTGGAAAAACCTTTGAGGAATACACAAAGGAACAGCTGAAAAGCTTTATGGATGAACTGAAAATATTAACGCTCTTGGCCAAAGAGAGAAATATTTCCCTGACAGAGGAGGAGGCCTCTGCCATGGCCAAGGCGTCTGAGGAGTATCTGGCCGCTCTGACGCCAGAGGATATTTCCTATATGGGAGTGGACGAGACGTCGGTCAATACCATGTTTCACGACTACTGCCTGGCCAATAAAACGGTGGAGGAGCTGACGAAGGATCTGGATATGGAGGTCAGCGACAGCGAGGCCAAGGTGATCCAGATCTCAGAGGTGAGGACAGCGGATCGGGAGGCGGCCCAGGCTGTGTCAGACAGCATAGAGGCGGGAGCTTCTCTGGAAAAGGCGGCCGCGTCAGAAGGTCTTGAGGTATCCTCCGCAAAGATTGGACGGGCAGACAGGGGCGAGGATTACGATTACGCCGCTTTTGCCCTGGAGACAGGGGAGGTCAGCAAAGTTGTGGAGGACCAGGGTGAATACTGTGTGATCCGATGCGACAACGACTACGACCAGGAGGCCACAGCCCAGCGGAAGGAGCAGATTTACGACGCCAGAAGGCAGAAGGCCTTTCAGGATATTTACAGCGGATTCAAGGAGGGGATTACCCTGAACGATTCTGTGAAGGACTGGGAAGCTCTGACTCTTGGCGGGGAAGCCCATGCAGAAAACGCCGACTTTTTTGAAATTTACAGAAAGCATACGTTGATTCAGACAGAGTAGCTGGGAGAGTAGGAATGGATGAGGAACAGATAAGACAGAGGAGAAGGCGTTCCAGGGCGAGGAGCAGGCGGAGGCGCCAGGAAGAAAAGAGGCGGCGCGTTCTGCTCCTGGTTCTGGCCGTCCTGGCGGCCATTCTGCTGGCGGCGGCAGGAGCGGTGGCAGGAGGCAGAAAGTCTGTCCGGGAGGAAGCCGGATCAATACGCCCGGAGCTGCTTCCGGGAGACGACACTGGCATCGGTCTGGGAGGAAAGCCGGAGGAAGCCGAAGCTGCAGAGAACAGCCGGGAAAATGGGGAGTCTGACCAGAAAGGCAGCCAGGAGGAAGCGCAGAAAGAAACTTTGAAAGAGGAACAGAAGGAAACCCAGAAAGAAGCCATGGAGAAGGGGGATTCAGAGGCGGAAAAAATGGCTGCAGAACTTCTCTCTTCCATGACTCTGGAGGAAAAGATTTTTCAGCTGTTTATGGTGACGCCGGAGGCGCTGACTGGCTACGATGAGGTTTACATGGCCGGGGAAGCTACAAAGGACGCGATCTGGGAGCGTCCGGTCGGAGGAATCGTCTACTTCAGCCAGAATTTAAAGGATAAGGACCAGACCAGGGAGATGCTCGCAAAGACGGCCCGGTACGGAGAAGAGAGAAGCGGTCTGCCGCCTTTTCTGGCTGTGGACGAGGAGGGAGGCCAGGTAGCCCGAATCAGCGGAAAAGAGGGATTTTCCCTGGAAGCCTTTCCTGATATGAGTAAAATAGGAGCTTCCAATGACGAGGCGAAGGCCTTTGAGGTGGGAGAGACCATAGGAAAATATCTGGCGGATTTAGGCTTTGACGTAGATTTTGCGCCGGTAGCGGACGTGCTCACGAATCAGGACAATACGGTAGTAGCCAGACGGTCCTTCGGAAGCGATGCAGAGATAGTGTCGCGCATGGTTTCCGAGGAAGTGAAGGGACTGAAAAAGCACGGAGTCAGCCCTGTTTTAAAGCATTTCCCAGGCCACGGAGGAACGGCGGAGGACAGCCATGAGACGAAGCCTGTGCTTCACAGAACTCTGGAGGAGCTTTCAGAGACAGAGTTTCTGCCATTTGCCGCAGGGATCGAGAGCGGAGCCGATTTCGTCATGGCAGGCCATATCGGCGTCCCGGAGATTGAAGAGGACGGCCGTCCGGCTGTCTTTTCCAAAACACTGCTGACAGACGTGCTGAGAAAGCAGCTGGGATTTGAGGGAATTATCATTACAGACGCTATGAATATGGGGGCTGTGACAGAAAGCTATGACAGCGGGGAGGCTGCTGTGGCCGCTCTTTCGGCAGGCGCGGACATGATACTCATGCCGGAGGATTTTGACGCGGCCGTACAGGCTGTGAAAGACGCGGTAGAAAAAGGGGCGCTGACCGAGTCCCGGATAGAAGAGTCGGCGATGCGGATACTGGCTCTGAAGGCAGAGAAGAATATGGAAAGAGAAACAGCCCGGTAAAAGCCGGGTTGTTTTAAAATGAATTTTTTTTGGCTTTCATGGGGAAGAAAGATTTCGGTGACTTTAAGTGGAACGAGAAATCTTTCTTCCCCATTTTTCTTTCTTTTTAAGCCAGGAACTGGCGGGTCAGCTCTGCCAGAGCCCACTGATCCTTAATGCCCATCATTTCTCTGGAGGAGTGCATAGCCAGGAGAGCGACTCCTGCGTCCACTGCAGGCATGGTCAGAAGGCAGGAGGAAATACTTCCCAGAGTGGATCCTCCCTTGACGTCGGAACGGTTGGAGAATTTCTTATAAGGAATTTCATGAGCGCGGCAGATGCCCTCAATGACGCTCACATGGGAAGCATCCGTAGCGTATGCCTGGTTTACGGCCAGCTTTAAGGCCACGCCGTCATTTAACAGAACGCGGTCCTTTGGATCGTATTTCTCACCCTTGTTTGGATGGTAAGCGTGGGCCACATCCAGAGAGAGGAGGAAGCCGCCGAACAGAGCGTCCAGGAAATCGCTTCTGCTGTATCCAAGGCTTAAATAAATTTTCTCCAGAATTCTGTCTGTCAGAGGAGAGGCCGCGCCCTGCTTGGTGCTGCTTCCGATTTCCTCGTTGTCGTAGAGAGCAGCTACGCAGATACCGCGCTTTCTGCTGCTTTCCATCAGGCCGCTTAAGCAGGCGTGGACGCTGGTCAGGTTGTCCAGGCGCGGCGCAGACAGGAATTCATTGTGAATACCGAGAGTCTGAGGCATATCGCAGTTGTAGATATAGAACTGGTAATCCAGAATATCTTCCTTATTCACATGGAGCTCTTCAGCCACCAGATCCAGGAAAAAGCTGTCCTTATTGAGCGTCTCGTCCAGCATAGCCAGAATCGGCTGCATGTCGATCTGAGGATTTAAGGCCACGCCGTTATTTACCTCCCGGTTAAAGTGGATTGCCAGGTTGGGAACCGTTAAAAGCGGTCTCTTAAAGTCTACCAGATGAACCTGGGGATGGAATGGCTCCTCAGAAACTGTGCATACCTTTCCTGCTAAGGAGAGAGGGCGGTCAAGCCAGGTGCTTAAAATCGGACCTCCGTAGACTGCCACATTCAGCTTTGCGTACCCCTCGGCAGAGATTTCCGGAGACGGCTTTACCATCAGGCAGGGCCAGTCTGTATGGGAGGAGGCGATGCGGAAGCTTGGGTGCTCCGCCGCGTCCTCTCCCACGGTGAAACCGATGAGAGTAGTGTCGAAGGCATTGACAAAGTAGCCCTTTCCAGGCTCTAAGGCCCAGGCCTTATCTAAGGAAAGCTCTGTAAAGCCGCGGCTTTCCAGTAAATTCATAGAATGCCGAATGGTGTGAAGGGGAGACACGCCTGCCGTAAGAAGCTCTGTCAGCCCGTTTAAATCATTTTTATACTGTTCCATTGTGTGAAAGTCCTCCTAATTTCTGTAGTTATACATAGAAGTATAAATAAAACATCGCTTTTTTGCAACTGTTAGTGTGTGGAAGAGAGAAGGAAGGTGTGGTATAATAGGAGCACTTAGCGAATGCAAGCCGCAGGCGAAGCAAGAGGTTAGTGCGAGTCATACCCAGACACTTAGCGAGGTTTTTTCGAGCTTAGTGAATGTGGTATAATAACTCCAAAATGCAGCTGTGCTTTGCACATCTGCCGCTGCCTCTGGCAGCTAAGACATTTTGTCGTTACCATATCAGGTGAAAACAAATGTCTGCTTCGCAGCCGCTTGTTTTCCTGCTGATATGGTAAATAGGAGCCAGAAATCTGGAAAGCAGATATTGGAGGAAAAATATGGTATCGCTTCAAATAGAAGAAATAAAAGAATTTACAAGACAGCTGTTTATAGGGACCACCTTTGACCATTTTCTGCTCAGGGAAGCGCAGATCGTGACATTTAACAGCTTTCAGATAGACGGGCGGATACGCCCTGATTACTATTCGGCGGAGGAGAGGGAGGAGCAGGGAATCGAGGGATTTTCAGCCTGGCTCGCGCTGCGCCCTTTCTGTTTTTCACTGATTAAGGGAAAACGTCTGCCGGAAAGCTTTCACATTGTTCTGCAGCTTTCCGGAAAGGCCCAGGAGGCCTTTCTAAGGGACAGACAGACAGGTTTTGCCTCATCAGAGGTAAACGGCCTGTATCTGAATATCCGTTATGAGGATAAACGCCTTTCCTGCGTCACGGGAACCTCCGTCAGCCGCTTTACTCTGGACAAGACTCTGGAGCACGAGTGGGACGGAGCTGTGAAGGAATTTCTGAAGAAAAAGAATATTCCATTTGAGGAAAAATAAAGGAAAATCAGCCGATTCTTTCCAGCCATATAAGGCAGAGAAAACACAGAAGAGAGGAAACATTTTGCGCGCTCCCATGGAAGCCGCTGCAAAATGCATCCTCTCTTTTTGCTGTCTAAAATGCTGAACTCTAATGCGAGATCACATACTGGATAATCAGTCCTGGAACGGCCTCGTTCTGCTCCCGGATAGTTTCGTACTCCGAGAAATTGACAGGACAGGCCGATTTGCCCACCTCGATGGTAATGCCCGGGATGGATTTTTCTCTCTGCTGGAGCCAGTCCTTGTAGCCTCCTACGCCCTTGCTGCCCAGAATCTGGTAGCCGTTATGCCTGGAGACAAGCTCTGCCAGCTCTTTTGAGGAAGAGGTCTGCCGGTTATTCTCCGTATCCCAGTAAATTACCTGTCCCATAGCGTGATAGTTAATGCAGACGGCGAAGGGGTACTGGTCGGTCAGAGCGGCCAGGGCCTGGGACTCCGGCTCGGAGAGAGGGGAGGTTCCCTTGTAGTCGGTGGAGGACGGATGTCCCACTGTATTTAAGGTATTCCATCCAGCGTCAAAGTTATGGTTCAAATCCACGCCGCGTCCGTTGCTCTTCCAACGCCTTAAATAGGTATCATAGTCAGCGGTGGTGCGTCCCTCGGCAGTATCCAGTTCATAGCAGGCTCTGATCTGGGCTTTCAGCTCTGGAGAACGGATGGCGCCATCGCCGCTCTGGCTGATGGAAATGCCGTCCGGATTTACCAGGGGCACAAAGTGAACGGCTGTCTGCCCAAGCATTTCCGAAAGACTTTTTCCCTCGAAGGTTCCCGTATTCTGGCAGGCCAGCAGATATTCCAGCTGCTGCATCATGAGAGGTACATTGATGTATTCTCTGGCGTGGATGGCGCCCTGGAATAAAATATGCTCAGAGGCGGACGGGTTTCCGATGATAATGTCATAGAGATTCCGTCCGTCGGCCGACTGGCCGATGACATTGACGGTCATCTGGTTGGGATAACGGTTTTTTAAGGCCTGAATATCCCGATCCATCTGCTCATAGGAATATTTATCCACAGGCTTTACAATGGGATCGCTTAAACGCACATTGTAATAGTTGGAGGCGCTCAGCCCCTGTGTCTGCCCCAGAGCAGCTGGCCCTGTGGGCTCGTCTGAAGAAACGGTAGCCTCCTCTGCTGGTCCTGCATAAACAGTCAGAGCCTGGGCAGGCAGAAATCCCGGCAGGCAGGTTCCCGCCGGGGCGGCGGCCATAGCCAGAGAGAGAATTCCGGCAAGCCCGTATTTGAGTGTTTTTGTCTTATATTTCATGTTGTGTAAGCCTCCTGCTTTTTCCATTCATGTGAAACAAATTCATTATAAAAACACAGGATTGAAAAGTCAATGGAAGAGAAAAAATGAAAAAAATTGTAAGAATTTCCACAAAAAAGAGGAAAGGAACTGATGAATTATTAGCACTCAATTAAAACGAGTGCTGATTTTCTATTGACATCTGGAAGAAGGCGGACTAAAATAGAGAAGGAATTGAGAACAAAGGCCAGACTGAAACAGACAAGAGGCCGCTGAAATACAGAATACAAAAAGGAGTGTTGACACATGGCAAAGACAGGAAGTTTATCCATTAACAGCGAGAATATTTTCCCGATTATTAAGAAATGGCTCTATTCTGATCACGATATTTTTTACAGAGAGCTGATTTCCAACGGCTGCGACGCCATCACGAAGTTAAAGAAGCTGGAAATGATGGGAGAGTGGGAGAAGCCGGAGGATCTGGAGTTCCAGATTCAGGTGACGGTCAACCCGGAGGATAAGACCATTATCATCGAGGATAACGGTATGGGTATGACTGAGGAGGAGATGGACGAGTATATTAACCAGATCGCCTTCTCCGGCGCCCAGGATTTCCTGAATAAGTATAAGGATAAGGCCAATGAAGACCAGATTATCGGCCATTTCGGACTGGGCTTCTACTCTGCCTTCATGGTAGCTGACAAAGTAACCATCGACTCCCTTTCCTACAGAGCGGACGCAAAGCCAGTTCACTGGGAATCAGAGGGCGGCACAGAGTTCGACATGAAGGACGGAGACAAAGAGACGGTAGGAACAAAGATTACGCTCTACTTAAACGAGGACAGCACAGAGTTTGCTAACGAGTACAGAGCCAGAGAGGTCATTGAAAAATACTGTTCCTTTATGCCGGTTCCGATTTTCCTGAATAATGCAAAGGCAGAGCCGGAATATGAGACTATCGAAAAAGATGAATTAAACGAAAAAGATACGATTGTTGAAACAATTGTGGAAGAAGCTAAAACAGAGGAAAAAGAGAATGAGGACGGAACCAAGGAGACGGTGGAGGTTTCCCCGGCCAAGGAGAAATACAAAATTTTAAAACGCCCGGTTTCTTTAAGCGATGTGAACCCTCTGTGGAACAAGCACCCCAACGAGTGTACGGAGGAGGAGTACAAGGCCTTCTACCGCAAAGTATTTATGGACTTTAAGGAGCCGTTATTCTGGATCCACTTAAATATGGATTATCCGTTTAACTTAAAGGGCATCCTGTACTTCCCGAAGATCAACATGGAGTACGAGAGCATTGAGGGAACCATCAAGCTTTACAATAATCAGGTATTTATTGCCGACAATATTAAAGAAGTGATTCCGGAGTTCCTGATGCTCTTAAAGGGAGTTATCGACTGCCCGGATCTGCCTTTAAACGTATCCAGAAGCGCTCTTCAGAACGACGGCTTTGTGAAGAAGATTTCCGATTACATTACAAAGAAGGTAGCGGATAAGCTGTCCGGCATGTGCAAGACAGACAGAGAGAACTACGAGAAATACTGGGACGATATCAGCCCATTCATTAAGTTCGGATGCCTGAGAGACGAGAAGTTCGCCGAGAAGATGGACGAGTACATTATTTTCAAGGATCTGGACGGCAAATATCTGACTTTGAAGGATTATCTGGAGGCGGCTAAGGACAAGCACGAGAACAAGGTCTTCTACGTGACGGACGAGAAGGAGCAGAGCCAGTACATCAACATGTTCCGCGAGGAAAAGTTAAACGCAGTGATTCTGACTCACAACATTGACAATCCGTTTATCACCCACGAGGAGCAGAAGCACGAGAACGTGAAGTTCCTGAGAATCGACGCGGACGTCAACGAGATCTTCAAGGAAGAAGTGAAGGAGGAAGACAAGGAAACTCTGGAGAACCAGGCTAAGACCCTGACTGAAACCTTCCGTAAGGCCCTTGGAAACGATAAGCTGGAGGTAAAGGTTGAGAAGCTGAAGAATGAGTCCGTATCCTCCATGATCACAGTAGCCGAGGAAACGCGCCGTATGCAGGAAATGATGAAGATGTACAATATGTACGGCATGGATCCGTCCATGTTCGGCGGCACAGGAGAGGTGCTTGTATTAAACGCTAACAACAGCCTGGTAAAATACGTGTTAGAGCACACAGACGGCGAGAAGACTCCTGTAATCTGCGGGCAGCTTTACGACCTGGCTCTGTTAAGCCACGGAACCTTAAGCCCGGAGAGGATGACGAAATTCATCGCCAGAAGCAACCAGATCATGACAGAGCTGGCAGAGTAAAAATAAGAAAAAAATAATAAAGTAAAAAGAGGAAGAGGAAGTTTTCAGCGGCTTTAAGCGAAGCGCAAAAACTTTCCTCTTCCTCTTTATTATAACACAACAATTCTATTTTTCTCCCGCCGCCGGCTCCCGGTATCCCTCGTCTCCGGGATGATCCGGCACGAAGGTGGCGATATCCGAGATATCGTCGCATCCCAGAATATTGCACAGCATATTCAGCGTGCTGGTGTACACGACCTCATTGTGCTTCAGCCGGTATATCTGAGCGCGGCTGACATTATAATATTTATATAAATGGTTCTGGGATATGCCTTTTTCTTTCATGGCGGTCCACAGCTTATCATAGACAATCATAACATCAGTCCCCGCGTGTTTCGTACAAAAAATCAAGTGCTTGCAATAATGGTATTATCTCATTAAGATAGGAGTATAATAAGTTTCCGAGTTCGGAAACTCCAGGAAGGGAGAGGGGAAATTGGAAGAGCTGGAACTTCTTAACGGATTGGAGCCGGTACAAAAAGCGCTGCAGGAATTTCAGAAAACATACGGAGAAGAGCTCTGGAATATGATATTTCACAGAGGAGAGGATCCGGAGGATTATCTGCGGGCAGAAGTGCTGTGCGAACTGGCGGAAGCGGTGGAGCGGATTCAGAAACTGGCTGGATATTTAAAGGGAACGATCACTGCAGAGGGGACGCTGACACGCAGAGAGGATGGAGGGTTATCCATTGGCGGCAGGGCGCTTCAGCCGGGGCAGGAGGTAGAGGTCTGCCTGTACGATCCAATGTTTCAGGCTGTCATATGGACCAGAGCGTCTGTAAGCATGGAAAAACGCCAGAGGCTGATTGGGCTGGATCGCGACGTAAGGCAGGAGGGGCTGAAGGCCCGCATCCGGGAACTGTGATCCATTCTTGACTTTAAAGCACATCATTATTATAATAAATAGTAATGAAAACCAGATGATGCGGAGGGACTTTCGGAACAGTGGAGCAGGATTCCCGAAGCATCGAAGGAAAAGCAAACCTGGGAGGAATACCTATGACCTATAAAATTCTTGGAGACAGCTGCATGGATTTGACAGAGGAGCTGAAGCAGGATCCTCATTTTCATATGGTTCCCCTGACGCTTCAGGTGGATCATGCGCATATCAGAGACGACGAAACCTTTGACCAGAAGCGTTTTCTGGAGCTGGTGAAGGAGGCCAAGGATTGTCCCAAAACTGCCTGCCCGTCTCCCGAGGACTTTAAAGAACAGTTTGACTGCGAAGCGAAGTGCATTTTTATTGTCACCTTGTCCGCCCATCTGAGCGGATGCTACAATTCTGCCTGCCTGGCTAAGAGCCTTTATGAGGAGGAGCACGGCGCAGAGGCCAAGAAAATTGCAGTCATTGATTCTCTATCAGCGTCTGCCGGAGAGCTGAACGTAGCGCTCTGTATCAGAGATCTCTGCGAACAGGGACTGGAATTTGACGAGGTCGTAAGACAGGCGGAGGAGTACCGGGATCAGATGGGAAGCTACTTTGTGCTGGAAAACCTGGACACGCTGAGAAAAAACGGCCGTCTCACAGGACTTCAGGCCTTTTTTGCCACAGCCCTCAATATTAAGCCGGTTATGGCCGGAGACAAGGGCGTGATTGTGAAGCTGGAACAGGCCAGAGGCATGAATAAAGCCCTTGGCAGGATGACAGAGATTGCCTTAAAACAGGCGGGGGAGACGAAGGACAGGCGGCTGGTGATCGCCCACTGCAACAACAGGGCGCGGGCGGAGTATGTCAGGGATCTGATCTGCAGCAAGGCTCAGTTTAAGGACGTGGTTATTACAGATACTGCAGGAGTGGCTACTGTTTACGCCAACGACGGAGGAATTATCCTTACTTTGTAATCGTTCATCTGCGCAGCCTATCATGGCTGGGCAATCCGGCGTATCAGGATTGAGGCTGGGACAGAGCGGGACTTAAACTTGGAAGTGAATGAAACATTTAGAAAGGAAACAGAAACAGATGGAACGAGGAAGAGGCAGCAGACGGAGGAATCCCGGCCATACAGGAGGACCGTACCGGCTATTGTTCCTTGCCGTCTGCCTTCTGTTTCTTTTTTTCGCTCTGTATGCGGGAAAACGGCTCATTGGAGGAGAAGGGGAAATGGAAACGGAAGTCCCTTTCAGACAGGAAGCAGAAACAGAGGAAGATATAAAGGGAAAAACGGCGGAAACAGAGAAAGCAGGAGAGAAAACAGAAGAACAGACAGAACGGGAGACGGAACGGCCGGTTCTCCAGATTTATACTGGGGAAGAAAACGAAGAGAAAGAAGATACAGGGGAAAAAGAAAACGCAGAGGAACAAACATTGACCAGGCAGGCAGATACGGTTTCTCTTCTGTTTGCCGGAGATATCTACCTGTCTGAGCATGTGCTGAACGCCTATGAGCGGGGCGGAGGAATCGAAGGTGTTCTGGACAGCGGATTTCTCCAGACCATAGAGCAGGCGGATATTTTTATGGCAAACCAGGAATTTCCCTTCAGCAGCCGGGGAACGCCGGAGACGGACAAGCAGTTTACGTTCCGCCTTCCAGAAGAAAAGGTATCGATCATGCAGGAGATAGGGCCGGATATTGTGGCTCTGGCCAATAATCATGCTCTGGACTACGGCAGCGAGGCCCTTTCCGACACCATCCGCGTGCTGGACGAGGCCGGGATTCTCCACGCGGGAGCGGGGGAAAATTTAGATGAGGCCAAAGCGCTTAAAACCATAGAGGCGGGAGGGAAAACCTTCGGCTTCCTGGCAGCTTCCAGAGTATTTCCAAAAGGGTACTGGGCCGCAGGCCCGGATCACCCTGGAATGCTGACGGCCTATGATTCCACGGTGCTTTTGGAGGAGATCCAGAAGGCAAAGGAATCCTGCGATTTTCTGACCGTTTACGTCCACTGGGGAATCGAGCGCAGGACAGAGCCAGAGAGTTACCAGAGAACGCTGGGGCAGCAGTACATTGACGCGGGAGCGGATCTGGTGATCGGAAGCCATCCCCATGTGCTTCAGGGAATCGAATATTATAAGGGAAAGCCTATTGTGTACAGTCTGGGCAATTTTGTCTTTGGAAGCAGCATCCCGAAAACCATGCTTCTCCAGGTGGAAGTACCCAGGGAAGGAGATCCTGCCCTCGTCCTTCTGCCAGGCACCTCCTCCGGCGGTTATACGAGAATGGTGGCCGACGAGACGGAAAAAGAGGCGTTTTACCGCTATATGGAGGGATTATCCTTCGGAATTACGGTAGATGAGGCGGGCAGGATCCGGCAGGCGGATTAAGCCCACTCGCCCTGAAACGCCCCTGTCTCCCGCAGCGTTTTAGCAATGGAGTTTAATACAAACCGTTTATTGCCGCTCCACAGAGGCGCTTTCAGAAGAGATTTTGGGCCGTCTCCGCTGATGCGGTGAATGACAATGTGCGGAGGCAGCAGGCGGATGCAGTCGGCGATGAGAGAAAAATATTCCTCCGGCTCCATGACATGAAACGGTTCCCTTTCATAAAGGCGGCAGAGCTCTGTGCCCTTCAAGACGTGGAGAAGCTGGAGCTTGATCCCGTCAATGGAGGGATTGTCTAAACGCCCCAGAAAACGGACGGTTTCCAGCATATCCTCCCTGGTTTCTCCGGGAAGCCCTAAAATAACATGGACCACCACAGTCAGGCCCGCCTCCTTCAGCCGTCTGAGAGCGTCGAGAAAGCAGGGAAGCTCGTAGCCTCTTCGAATCAGGCGGGCGGAATCCTCGTGGATGGTCTGAAGGCCCAGTTCCACCCAGACCGGCTTTTCCTGATTCAGCTTCTTTAAAAGAGCTATCGTCTCCTTTGGCAGGCAGTCGGGTCTGGTTCCGATGGAGAGCGCTGCGATATCCGGATGGGAAACCGCCTGGGAAAACAGGGCGGTCAGATAGGGGAGAGGCCCGTAGGTATTGGTGTAGGACTGGAAGTAGGCGACGTATTTCCCATCCTTTATTTTTGAGGAAACACGGGCCTTGGCCCGCTCAATCTGCCCGCAGACGTCAAGCCGGGCAATCCTTTGCTCTATCTCAGGAAGAGACGGAGATACGCGCCCAGGCGCCGCGGGCGTTCCGCAGCCTGGGCCTGAGCCGGAGGGGGGAGGCGATTCGGCAAAATCGCCGGAACCTCCCTCGCTGCAGAAAATGCAGCCTCCTGTGCCGAGAGTTCCGTCGCGGCTGGGGCAGGTCATGCCGCCGTCTAAGGCCAGTTTGTAAACCTTCTGTCCAAAGGTCTCTTTTAAATAGTAATCGAGGGAATAATAGGGCTTTTCGCCCCATCTGGTCTGCAGAGGCCTGCCGGTTCTTCCGTTTGGCCAGGTTTCCTGCATCTGGTTTCTTTTATCGTTCATTTCTATCCTTTTATCCTTATTTTTATTTTAACGCTGTTTCTTCTGCCTGCCGCGGCAGGGCTTTTGCAGTCTTTTTTATTCTATCACAGATTTTAGCGGACTTTAAGGGAAACAGGGAAATTCAGGCCGGCATTCAGGCCAGTTACGATTTTCGTACATAATTTCCGGGGATATTATATTGAGGATCTACCGTTAAAATGGTATACTTAAAAAGAATAGAACCTGCTGTCTGGCAGCAGAAAGGCAGCAGAAGAAATAAGAACCAGGGGTGAAGGAGAACCGGAGATTATGATGATTCAAGAGACATTAAAGAAGCTCGATACAGACGAAGCAGGAAAACTGATGGAGACGCTTTACGGAGCGGCTCAGGCAGAGGAGAATAAGGCCCGCTACCGCCATGTGGCAGAGGGATTTTTAAAGGAATATGGAGACGGGGACGTGCTGTTATTCAGCTCCCCGGGACGGACAGAGATCAGCGGAAACCATACGGATCACAACCACGGCAAGGTGCTGGCGGGAAGCATTAACTTAGACTGCGTAGGAGCTGCGGCTAAGAACGGAACAGACACTGTGCGCATTTTAAGCGAGACCTTCCACCAGAAATTTATTATCAATTTAAAGGACTTAAAGCCCAGCAGGGAGATGGCGGGAACCATTGACCTGACCAAGGGAATTCTCCAGGGCTTTAAGGAGAGGGGATTTGAGATCGGCGGCTTTGACGCGTTTATCACCAGCAACGTAATCAGCTCCGCAGGCGTCAGCTCCTCCGCATCCTACGAGATGCTGATCTGCGCCATGTTAAATACATTTTTCAACGATGGCAGAATGAACGTGGTAGATTACGCCCACATTGGAAAATATTCAGAGAACAAGTTCTGGAACAAGGCCTCCGGTCTGTTAGACCAGATGGCCTGCGCGGTGGGAGGCCTGATTACCATTGACTTCAAGAAGCCGGAAGCTCCTGCAGTGGAGAAGATTGACTTTGATTTCAGCGCCCAGGATCACAGCTTGATTATCGTCAACACAGGCAAGGGACACGCCGATTTAAGCGCCGATTACTCCTCTGTTCCCAATGAGATGAAGAAGGTGGCGGAGTTCTTTGGAAAGGAAGTCTGCGCTGATATTGAGGAAAAGGACGTAATTGCGAACCTGGCGAAGGTGAGAGCCTATGCGGGAGACCGCTCTGTGATGAGAGCCTTCCATTTCTTTGAGGAGAATAAGAGAGTGGAGGCCCAGGTGGCCGCTCTGAAGGAGAATGATTTCGGAACCTTCCTCCAGAAGATCACCGAGTCTGGAAATTCCTCCTGGAAATGGCTGCAGAACTGCTACACGACAGCCGATGTGCAGGAGCAGGGAATCTGCGTAGCGCTGGCCCTGACAGAGATGTTTATCGCAGAGAAAAAGCGGGGAGCCTGCCGCGTACACGGAGGCGGCTTTGCCGGCGTAATTATGGCTATGCTTCCAAATGATCTGGTGGACGAGTATACAGCATACATCGAGGCGGCTCTTGGAAAGGGAAATGCTTACCGCATGAGCATCCGTCCCTACGGAGCAGTCTGCGTAAACGATCTGATGTAATTGCGATCAAGTAAAAAGTGAAAGAATATACAGAAATTCAAAAAGAGCTGATTGCCCTGGCCGACGAGCCCTACCGCCAGTTTCACAGCCGGCTGCTTCCGGGAACAGACCATATTTTAGGAGTCCGCCTTCCGCTTCTTCGGAAAATGGCCAAGCGTCTTCTGAAGGAGGAGGGAGCCGCCTGCCTGGATCGGCTGACGGACGAAACCTATGAGGAGCTGCAGCTTCAGGGGCTGATCATCGGCGCAGTCCGGGAGGAAGCTGGGGAAAAGCTTGAACGAATCAGGAAATTTGTGGATAAAATTGACAACTGGGCTGTCTGCGACGCCTTTTGCGGGGGACTTACGTTTACCAGGAAGAATCAAAGGCAGGTTCTCGATTTTTTAAAGCCGTATGTTTCTTCAGAGCGGGAGTTTGAGGCCCGGTTTGCGGCAGTCATGCTGCTGAGCTGGTATGTGGACGAGGCGCACATTTCAGAGACGCTGCGTCTTCTGGACCAGATCCGGCAGCCGGATTACTACGCCAGCATGGCTGTGGCCTGGGCGGTTTCTGTGTGCTATGTGAAGTTTCCAGCGGTTACCATGGAATATCTGGCCAGATGGAACACTCTGGAAAAGGATACGTACCGCAGGGCTCTTCAGAAGATTCTGGAATCCAGCCGGGCGGATCAGGACCAGAAGCGGCAGATCCGCCGGCTGAGGGACAGTATTTCACAGAGGCAGACAGAGAAAGGATAAGAAGGCGGAAGGGAGGTTCTGTTATGGGAAATAGAAATCTGATTATCACCATTGAACGGGAGTATGGAAGCGGAGGCCGGATTGTGGGCCGGAAGCTGGCTGAGGATCTGGGAATCCATTTTTACGACGATGAAATTTTAAAGCTCACCTCAGAGAAGAGCGCCATCGGGGAGGAGTATTTCCGCCTGGCGGACGAAAAGGCCGGAAATAACCTGCTTCACCGGATTGTGGGCCGGAAGCTGGATTTTACAGAGGAGCCGGTGCTGAGCGGAAATGTGACGGCGCCGGAGAATCTGTTCCGGTTCCAGTCCTCTGTGATTCGTGAGCTGGCCAGAGAGGAGTCCTGCATTATTGTGGGAAGAGCCGCCGGATATGTGCTGGATCAGGAGGAGGAGCTGGAGCGTCTGATCCGAATCTTTGTCTGCGCAGACAAGGTGAGAAGAGTGCAGCGCGTAATGGAAGTGGACGCCATCGACGAGGAGAGGGCAAAACGCCGGATCAAAAAGATGGAGAAGTCCAGACGGGAATATTACAAGTATTTCACAGGCAGCGAATGGCACAACATGAAGAACTACGACCTGACCATCAACACCACGAATCTGGATCTGGACCAGACGGCTGAGCTGGTGAAGGATTACATCCGCCTGAAAGGATTTGACAAATAGGCGGGAATCTGATAAATTAATAGGGCGCGTCTGAACCATAGGGCGCGTTCCTATGAGAAAGACATATAAAAAGACACTGCCGGAGGCTATAGATTTTTCTGTTTCTGATTTAAACAGGGAATCATGGCCTCCTTTTTTGTCGGAAGGGAGATTTACACTTATGGAACCAAGAGAAAACGTCATGGGGACGAAGCCTGTCTTTCCCCTTTTGATGTCCATGTCGATTCCGCCGATGATTTCCATGCTGATTCAGTCTATGTACAATGTGGTGGACAGTATTTTCGTAGCCAGAATCAGCGAGAAGGCGCTGACAGCCGTATCGCTGGCCTACCCGCTTCAGAATCTGATTTTAGCGGTGGCGGTAGGATACGGAGTGGGAATTAACGCCTGCATTGCCAAGAGTCTGGGAGCCAGAAAGCAGGAGGAGACCAACCGGGCGGCTGCCCATGGAATTTTGTTTACCCTGCTTCACAGCATTTTATTTGTCCTGATAGGACTGTTTCTGACGAAGCCGTTTCTGGGATTTTTCACCTCAGATCCGGAGACCTTCTCCATGGGATGCAGCTATACCTACATTGTGGTGTGCCTGTCCTTTGGAAGCATTTTTCACATTTACATTGAGAAAATGTTTCAGGCCACCGGCAATATGATTATGCCCATGATTCTGCAGGCGGCGGGAGCGCTGACCAACATCATTCTGGATCCGATTATGATTTTCGGCTTATTTGGATTTCCGGCCATGGGCGTGGCGGGAGCTGCCATAGCTACGGTAGCCGGGCAGATGCTGGCCTGCGGCCTGGCGGTGCTTCTCTTTATTAAGAAGGAAAAGCAGATTCACATCAGCTTTAAGGGATTTCAGTTTGATAAGGCTGTGGCTGTGAAAATTTATTCCATCGGAATTCCATCCTGTATTATGCTGTCCCTGCCGTCTCTGCTGGTGGGCATTCTGAATGCTCTTTTAACCAGCTTTTCTTCTCTGGCTGTGGCTGTCTTCGGGCTGTACTACAAATTTCAGAGCTTTGTCTACATGCCGGAGAACGGGATTATCCAGGGAATGCGTCCGATTATGAGCTACAACTACGGAGCCGGATATCTGAAAAGAATGAAGGAAACGGTAACCTGCAGCATGATCTCCTGCGGCGCGATTTTAGCGGCGGGAACGGTTCTGTTCCTGGCGGTTCCAGGCCCGATTATGGGGATGTTCGGAGCGGAAGGGGAAATGCTTGAAATGGGAATTTCCTGCCTGCGCCTGATCAGCCTGGGCTTTATTTTCTCGGCGGCAGGAACGGTGTTCTGCGGCTGCTTCGAGGCTCTGGGACAGGGGCTTTACTCCCTGATTGTCTCTCTGATCCGACAGCTGGTGGTGATTCCTCCCCTGGCTTTAGCGCTTTCAAAGAGCATGGGACTGCCGGGAGTGTGGCTGTCCTTTCCGGTGGCTGAGATTCTGGCGGCTGGAATTGGCTGGATTCTTTACAAAAAACAGATGAGACAGGTAAAAAAAGAGATTGGCGCAGAAGGGTAGTTACCTCTGCGCCAATTGGCGTATAGGGCTCCTAGTGACCAGGAATGGTCAGAAGCTCAGGAGCCTTCTGCTGGAGATAAGTTTCCAGTGTACTCTTGTCAATGAGAGATGGAACAACTCCCTCGCGGGTAATACAGAATCCGGCAGCATAGCCGGCAATCTGAATTGCATGCTCCAAATCAAAGCCGTAGAGCAGATAGGAGGCCAGGGCGCTGATAAAAGCATCTCCGGCTCCTGTATTGTCGATGGCAGGAAAGTCAGAAGCAGGAAAATGTTTTACCTCCCCAGAGGTACACAGCAGGCAGCCGTCAGCTCCCAGGGTGACAATGACTGTCCCTGTCCCCTGATTTAAAAGAGCTGCAGCTTTTTCTTTTATATCAGCCGGTCCGGGACAGATCTCGTTCAGTTCTTCCAGATTTGGAATGAGAATATCAATCAGCTTCAGGAGCTCAGGCTTTAAGGGACCGCAGGTGGCAGGCTTTACAATCGTTTTGCCGCCCTGACTTCTGGTCAGCCGACAGGCCTCCTCCACCGTTTCCATGGGGATTTCCGTGCTGATTAACGTGTAGGCAGCGTCCTTAAACAGATGGGCGCTGTTTTTCAGATCCGCAGGTCGCAGGGCATCGTTAGCTCCGGAAAGGATGGTGATCATGGATTCGCCGCCAGGTTCCACAAAGATGTAGGCTCTTCCTGTAGGGAGAGAGTCATTTTTCCGGATGCCGGAGGACTCTACGGAATGTTTGTAAAGCGTTTCATAGAGCATGTCAGCTTCTGTATCGTTGCCCACTGCTGTAATCAGGGAAACACGGTGTCCCAGTTTAGCGGCTCCTACCGCCTGGTTCAGCCCCTTTCCGCCTGCGTGCTGGGCAGACAGGGAGGTGCGCGCTACACGGCCGGAGGAAGGAAGCTGGTCTACTTTCAGATAAATATCCACATTGCTGCTTCCCACCACAGCCATTTTTTTAGGCAGCATGGAAAAGGGAAGCCCTATGGTGGACAGGCTGTCTGGTTCAGGAACCCAGGAAAAGGCAGTCGCCTCAGTCAAAACGCCTGATCCGTCGCCTTCCTCCCGCTCGGTCAGGCGAATTAACTGCTCACAGAGAAAGCGCCCGAACTGACGGTGGGGAATGGAGAAGGAGGAAATATCTGGAAACGGCGTTTTCAGCCGCCCATCGTCCCTGAGGGATAAAAGGGAGAAATCCTCCGGGGTTTTGCAGTGGAGAATTAGGCCTCTCTCATAAAGCTCCAGAGCAGAGGCGAAATGGGAGCAGAGGACAGCCGTAGCCCCATGGCTGGCCAGACGATGAAGGAGAGCCGGGGTAATTCCGTGGAATATCAGATCTTTCCGGAAGGGGAGCTGGTGGTCAAACAGACACTTCTTATAGCCTTCAAACAGAGCGTCTGTACGGCTTCCCGGCGAGAGAAGGCAGGCGATATCCTGATGTCCGTTTTGAATAAGAAGGCGGGCGGCTGCATAGCCCATTCCCTGATAATCCAGGTTTATGGATCCGGGCAGGGTGCAGTTGAAAAACAGGAAGGGAATTCCGGCCTTTTCAAGCTCAGACATGTTCTGCAGGCTTTCTGTTCCAAATGCCTCCCACAGCACCGCATCCACCCGGTTTCTGAAAAACGAGGACAGCGCCTTTTTTTCACCTTCCAGGGAAGAGCCGGAGTCTGAGATCAGGACTCCGTAGCCAAGTTCCCTGGCCCTCTCCAGAATTCCGTTTAAAGTGGTTCGGACAGTGGAGGAGCGCAGCAGTACGCCGATGAGAAAGGTTTTTCCAGAAGGCGTCATAACAGAAGCATAGGGTGTGTAATTGTAATCTCTGGCAATTTTTAAAACCTTTTCTCTTGTTTCCTGGCTGATGGTTCCGTCTTTCCGGTTCATTACCTTGGAAACCGTAGAGACGGAAACCCCCGCCAGGCGCGCAATATCTTTAATATTCATAGTCTTTCTCCTCTCTGTATCATAAAAGTATACCCCCTGAACCGGGCAAAAACAAGAGAAAGTAAGAAAAACAGTTTCGGAAACTGAGGTATTTGTAGAAAAAAGTCATAATATAAAGAAGGGGGAAACCTGAAAAATAGTGAATCTAATTAAAAAGCGATGGATAACAAAAGAAAATCTATACAAAAATAACGAAACATATTGACAAACGCGCTCTATAGATGTATGATTTGACTATCAGAGAAAATGATGTAGGAAAATGGTTTCCTAAATTTCCGCATCATAAAAAGCAAGTGCACCACGGAAACGAAAGGTTATGGAGGAGGAGAAAACATGAAGAAACGAGCATTGTGTCTGTTAATGGCAGGATTGATGTGCGTAAGCCTGGCAGGCTGCGGCTCATCCGACAGCGGCAAGGAGACTACGAAGGCTGCAGAAGGCGGAGCGGCAGAAGAGAGCAAGGAAGCTGGAAATGAAGAGAGCAAAGACGGTCTCAAAGTCTGCATCGTGTACACAGGAAATCTGGGAGATAAGTCCTACAATGATTCCTGTAACATCGGCGCTCAGAAAGCAGTAGAGGACTTCGGCATTGAGTTAAAGTCCCTGGAAGGAACGACAGCTCAAGAGTGGGAAGCTAACCTGGTAGCTGCATGTGAAGGCGGCTACGATCTGGTTATCGGCGCTTCTTCCAACATTGCAGATTATATTTCAAAACATGCGCCGAACTATCCGGACACCAAGTTCGCAGTTATCGATACCACAGTAGATCTTCCGAACGTAGAATCCATCAGCTTTGCCCAGAACCAGGGTTCCTTCCTGGCAGGCGCTGCAGCAGCTATGTTCACACAGAAGACAGATATTGAGGGTGTAAACGAAGACAATGTAATCGGCTGGGTAGGCGGAATGGATATTCCGGTTCTCCACGATTTCTATGTAGGATATGAGCAGGGTGCGAAATACATCGATCCGGATATCACAATCCTTCAGGCATTCGCAGGAACATGGACAGACCCGTTAAAGGGCAAGGAGCTGACACTGGCTCAGTATGAGCAGGGCGCAGATATCGTTATGAACGTAGCTTCCGGTACAGGCCCTGGAATCCTTGAGGCAGCAAAAGAGGCAGGAAAGTATGCAATCGGCGTAGATCTGGATCAGGACAAGGATCAGCCTGGCCACGTGCTTACTTCTATGGTAAAGAGAGTAGACAATGCGTGCTATCTGGTTATCCAGTCTGCAGTAGAGGGAACCTTTGAGGGCGGAAGCACTCAGTACCTGACATTAAGCGAGGGCGGCGTAAGCTTAACTGATTTCTCAGTTATGAAGGAAGCCCTTGGAGACAAGTTCCCACAGGATATTGTAGATAAGTGTGAAGAACTTCAGGAAAAGATCGTTTCCGGTGAAATTGTAGTTGAGAACTACGAGGGATTCGGCGCAAATCAGTAAGCTTCAGGCGAGTTTCTTAATAGACAGCAGATAAAACAGGCGGTGAGGGGGGAGTGTCGCAGAATGATATGGGATCACAGCGATTTCACATCAGGAACGGCGCTCCCCCCTCTCTGGGTAAAGCGCCCTGGCAGACCAGGGCTTCAAATTCACAGGAGCGTACAGGACGGAGGGAACAATGAGCGAGTATGTAGTGGAGATGAGGGGCATTTCGAAGTCATTCGGCGAGGTGCACGCAGTGAGAGAGGGAGAATTCACCCTGAAAAAGGGGGAGATACACTCGCTGATCGGAGAAAACGGCGCTGGAAAGTCGACGATGATGAAGCTTCTCTATGGAATGTATCCCATTGACAGCGGAGAGTTTATCATAAAAGGAGAGAGGATCACAAAGCTGGATCCGGGAACTGCCATTGCCAGAGGAATCGGTATGGTTCACCAGGAGTTCATGCTGGTAAATGAGCTGACAGTTCTGGAGAACGTGATTCTGGGCTTCGAGCCGAAAAAAGGCATTACCATCGATTTTGACAAAGCCAGAAAAGAAGTCAGACATTATATCGACCAGTATAACATGGAAATTCAGCTGGACAAAAAGGTCAGCCAGATTTCTGTAGGAGAGGCTCAGCGAGTGGAGATCATCAAGACTCTGATGCGCGGGGCAGATATCATTATTCTGGACGAGCCGACGGCGGTTCTGACGCCTCAGGAGACAAAAAAGCTGTTTGAGATTTTGTTTAACCTGAAAAAAGAAGGCAAATCCCTTGTCTTTATTTCCCACAAGCTGAACGAGGTAATGGAAATTTCCGACCGTATTTCTGTTATGCGCCAGGGAACCTATATGGGAACTGTGAACAAGGAAGAGACTACGCCTCTTGATCTGACGAAGAAAATGATTGGCCGTGAGGTCTTCTTAAATATCGATAAGAGCTACGGAAAGGCTGGAGAGAAGATTCTGGAGGTGCAGGACGTATGGGTTCCCAGCCAGAAGGAATCATCTAAAATCCGCGGCATGTCTCTCCATGTAAATGAGGGAGAGATCGTAGGAATTGCAGGAATCGACGGAAACGGGCAGTCTGAGCTGATTGAGGCCATTACAGGACTGCGCCGTGTGGAAAAAGGAAAAATTCTGTTAAATGGTGTGGATATCACCAACCGTTCTCCAAGGAAGGTGAGGGAAGCTGGCCTGGCCCACATTCCAGAGGACAGAAATAAGCGCGGTCTGAACCGTGATATGAGTATTGAAGACAATCTGATCGCAGTAGAGATTGATAAGGGCGTTTATACCAAGGGCGCTTTTATGAACCGGGCGGCTCAGGATCAGTACGCCCAGGAGATGACAGAGCAGTTTGACATCCGTCCGGCTGACTACCATCTCCCCACATCCTCCTTATCAGGAGGAAATGCCCAGAAAGTAGTAGTGGCCAGAGAGGTTTCCATGAATAAAAAGCTGCTGGTGGCTTCCCAGCCTACCAGAGGCGTTGACATCGGAGCCATCGAGTCCATCAGAAACACCCTGGAGCAGGCGAAAAAGAAGGGAACCGGCGTGCTTCTGGTATCAGCGGAGCTGGAGGAGATTATCTCTCTGTCCGACCGGATTATCGTTATCCATGAAGGAAAGATCACAGGTGAGATGGAGGCCAGCGAGGCCAATGAGAACAACCTGGGACTTTTGATGATGGGCGGAGAAAAAGCAGGGCAGAATGCAGCTGCACAGACAGATGAAATCAGGAAGGAGGGAGATGAGGCATGAGCCAGTCATTAAAAGGTTTAAGGAAAATTCTGCTGACCCTTGCCCTTGCGCTGGGTATCGGAGCTATCTTTATTCTGGCAATTGGAGAGAATCCTCTGGCAGCTTATGGCGCAGTATTTAAGGGAGCTTTCGGAACAAAGCTTGGCTTTGGAACTACCATCGCAGGCTTTACGCCCCTTCTTCTGACCTCCATCGCCTTTGCGGTGGCGGCCAAGGCAGGGGCCTTCAACGTAGGAGTAGAGGGAGAGGTGTGTCTGGGAGGTATTGCTGCGGCCTGGATTGGCGTGAACTGCGGCTTCCTTCCAAAGCCTATTCTTATGCTGGCCTGCTTTGCAGGAGCTATGGCAGTGGCTGCAGCCTGGGCCCTTATTCCGGCTGTGTTAAAGGCATATTACAATGTATCAGAGGTCTGCGTAACTATTCTGATGAATACAGTAGCTCTGTACATCGGATCCTATCTTGTCAGCGGCCCTATGAGCGCAGGAACTGCCAACCCGCAGTCTGATCCAGTGCTTGTTACACTGCCGAAGATTATTAAGCCATCTTCAGCCAACGCGGGAGTTTTCATCGCGGCAGGCGTGGTGGTGCTGGTGATTGTAATGCTCTACAAGACAAAGTGGGGCTATAAAATCCGTACAGTGGGAACCAATCCCTACCATGCAGATTATGTAGGAATTAACTCTAAAAAGGTATTTATTAACGCCATGCTGCTTTCCGGTATGTTAGGCGGAATCGCCGGATGTATCGAGGTACTGGGCGTACATGGATACTACCTGGACAACTTTGCAAAGGATCTGGGAACCAACGGCATGTTAGCGGCCCTGATTGTAAAGTCCAACATGATTTTTACACCATTTATGGCTTTCTTCTTAGCTGTATTAAAGGCAGGAGCTATGGCGATGCAGCAGTCTACCGGCGTTCCGAAATCAATTGTAGATACCATTTCTGCTATCTTCATTATTGTAGCAACCATGGAGCTTCTGTTCCAGTTTAACGGAAGGAGAAAGGCTCTGGCTGCCCAGAAGAAGGAAATGGCTGCTAAGACAGAAGCCACAGGCATCAACGATGAAGCCCCAAAAGGCAATGATAGGGAAGGGGGAAATAAATAATGGAACTTTTTGAAAATCTTGGAAAGATCTTTAATGTGTCGTTAATTTACGCCACGTTCCGCGCGTCGACTCCTATCATTTACGCTGCCCTTTGTGCGGCCATCACTCAGCAGGCCAATATTTTAAATATCGGTACAGAGGGAATTATGCTGGTGGGAGCGTTCACCGCTGTGGCAGTAAGCTTTTTCACAGGCAGCTGGCTTGCCGGAGTCATTGCAGCTATGGTAGGCGGAGCGATTATCGCTATGATTATGGCTCTGGGCCACATTAAGTACAATTCTGAAATCTGCGCTATTGGTATGGGTATCAACCTGCTGGCCATTGCCATTACCAAGTTTTTAATGCAGGTTTTATTTAAGACAAACGGAACTTTCTCAAACCCGGATATTATCCCGATTCCCCGTGTGCATTTTGCCTTCCTGGAAAATGTGCCGGTTTTAGGAGAACTGTTAAATGACTGGTGTTTTACCGAGTGGTTTGTAATTATTTTCATTATTTTACTGCAGTTCCTGTTCTATAAGACTGTATGGGGGCTGAGACTCAGGGCAGTAGGCCAGTTCCCGATGGCTGCCCAGACGGCAGGAATTCATGTAAACGCAGTGAAGTATCAGGCAATGCTGATTTCCGGTCTCATTGGAGGTCTGGCAGGCGCTCACCTGTCTTTAGGATACAGCACCCAGTTCGTAGAGAATATGACCAATAACCGAGGCTTCATGGGAGTTGCAGCGATGTACTTCGGCGGCGCCAATCCGGTGCTCACAGCCATCGGATGCCTGCTCTTTGGCTTCTCTGATTCCATCGGAGCCAGACTTCAGGCTTACGGCTTCCCGGCTCAGTTCGTACTGATGATGCCGTATATTGTAACGGTAGCCGTGCTGGCTGTATCCATGGCCCTTAAGATGGGAGCTGCTAAGAAGAGAGAGTCTTCCCTTATGGGAAAGCAGGCATAAAAGGAACAGGAAAAAATCTATTCACAGAGAAACAGGAGGAGCAGACACATGGAACGAGAGAAGATTATCCTGGACTGTGATCCGGGACATGACGACGCGGTGGCCATTATGCTGGCTGGAAAAAGTCCTAAAATCGAGCTTTTAGGTGTGACAGTAGTAGCCGGAAACCAGACCCTTGAAAAAACGCAGATCAACGCGCTGAACGTAGTGCAGTGCCTGGGACTTGACGTGTCGGTATATGCAGGCTGCGGACAGCCCATGATTCGGGAGAAGATGACAGCCGGAGATATTCATGGTGAGACAGGTCTTGACGGCCCTGTATTTGAGCCGCTGACAAAGGAGCTGGAGAAGGAGCACGCCGTTTCCTTTATCATCCGGACGCTGATGGAGTCCGACGGAGATATTACCATGGTAACCACAGGCCCTATGACTAACCTTGGCATGGCAATCCGGATGGAGCCGAGAATTGTGCCGAAGATTAAGAGAATTGTTCTCATGGGAGGCGCCTACACAAACGGAAACGTTACCCCGGCTGCTGAATTTAACATTATTGCAGATGCAGATGCCGCTTATGTGTGCTTTACAGCAGGACGCCCCATTACTATGATTGGTCTGGATGTAACCAGAAAGGCTCTCTGCTATCCATCTATTGTGGATAGGATGGACAAAATTGGAAACAAGGCTTCGAAGCTGTTTGTAGATCTGATGCGCCACTTCTGCAAGAGTCAGAAGGAGGTATTCGGATGGGAGGGAGGTCCTCTCCACGATCCGATTACTATTGCCTGGCTGATTGATCCGTCTGTGGTTGAGACAAAGCCAATGCACGCTGAGATTGACATCAGAAGCGTCCAGTCCTATGGCAGAACCAACTGTGATTTCTTCGGATACCAGAAGCTGGAGCCAAATGCAGACGTGGGTATTGGCATTGACGCAGACAAGTTCTGGGATATGGTAGAGGAAGTTCTTAGAATGTACGATTAAGGTACAGTGAGGGAGAAGCATGAGAGATTTAAAAGAAGTTCTGGCTGAAAACAGAGACAAATATATTGAACAGCTTAAAAATCTGGTTGCTATTGATACTCACGATCTGGGACACGGCATTGACGGCGGTCTGGAAAAAGAGGGACAGGATTATATGATCCGCCTGTTTGAGGAGATGGGAGCCGAGACGACCGTGGATCCCATGAAGGAGGAGGACATTGTACGGTGTAAGGAGCTGTACCAGGAGGGAAACCTGGGACATAACCAGACAGACCGCTACAATGTGTACGCCAGATTCAAGGGAAATGACGCAGGCAGAAGCCTGATGTTCAACAGCCACATCGACGTGATGCCTGCCGACGAGACAGAGGAGTGGACCAGCCATCCTTTTAAACCAGAAATCAGAGACGGAAAGATGTACGGACGCGGCACGGCAGACATGAAAGGCGGGCTGATGGCCTCTGTCATGGCAGTGCAGCTGTTAAAGGACGCGGGCCTTGAGAAGCTTCCAGGGGACGTAATGATTACCTCGGTGTGCGACGAGGAGGGCGGCGGAAACGGTTCCATGCAGGCCATTATGAGCGGCCAGAAGGCAGACGGCGTAGTGGTGTGCGAGGGAACCAGCGACGAGCTGATTTTAGCCCATATGGGCTTCGTATTCTTCAAGGTGGAGTTCGAGGGAAAGGCCTGCCATTCCGGCGGCAAGCGAAACGGCGTCAGCGCCATTGAGAAGGCGGTCAAGGTGATGCAGGCCTTAAATGAGAAGGAGCATGAGTGGCTTCTGACTTACAAGCACCCCCTTCTTCCGGCTCCTAATCTGAATGTAGGCGTGATTTCCGGCGGAACAGCCGGTTCCACCGTGGCGGGAGAGTGTTCTTTCTCCGCCTGCGTCCACTATCTGCCCATTCAGATGAGCTACGATCAGGTGGTGGCTGAGTTTGAGGACGTGGTAAGGAGAGTGTCCTTATCCGATCCGTGGCTGGAGGCTCATCCGCCGAAGGTGACGATTTACCAGGCGGGCGGCGGCTTTGAGATGGAAGAGGAGCATCCGTTTGTAGACAGCTTTAAAAAGGCCTACCAGGCGGCTAAGGGAAAGGCAGTCAAGGTGGTAGGATCTCCGGCAGGCTGCGATTCCAGACTGTGGAGAAACATCGCCGGCTGTCCTACCATTCAGTTCGGCCCCGGCAACCTGGCACAGTGCCACGGCATTGACGAGTGGGTGAGCATTGACGCTTACCTGGAGTCGATTCTTATTTACGCAGAGCTGATTTTAGACTTCTGCAGCGGCGGAAAAAACGCGTAGGAAAACCGGATAGAAAAAACTATATAGAAAAACCATATAGAAAAAAACGTTAAAAACATATTTGACAAACAGGAGGAATAAAAAAGATGGCAAAGAAAGTATTACTTGCAGGCGAGTCCTGGATGAGCTATACCACACATGTGAAGGGCTTCGACACCTTCTACACCTCTGTCTACGAGACAGGAGAGAAGTATTTAAAGGCGGCCATGGAGAGGGGCGGATATGAATTTACCTTCCTTCCCAACCATCTGGCTATGGAGGAGTTTCCATTTACCATGGAGGAGTTAAAGCAGTATGATCTGATCATCCTGTCCGATATCGGCGCAAACACACTTCTCCTTCCCACCGCTACGTTCACAAGAAGCGAGATTATGCCGAACCGCTGCAATCTGTTAAGAGACTATGTGCTGGACGGCGGCGCTCTCCTCATGGTAGGCGGCTACATGACCTTCTCCGGCGTGGACGGCAAGGGCAAATGGCAGGATACAGCTGTTCAGGAGGTGCTTCCGGTTCAGGTGCTTCCGACAGACGACAGAATGGAGCACTGCGAGGGCGTGCGTCCTGTAACGGTTAAGGAGCATCCGGTTTTAGCAGGTCTGGATCCGGAGTGGCCGAGAGTTCTGGGATACAATAAGACCGTCTTAAAGCCTGAGGCGGTTGAGGTAGCTGAAGTATGCGGCGATCCGTTTATCGCTCTGGGCGAGTATGGAAAAGGACGCTCCGCAGCGTTTACAACAGACTGTGCTCCTCACTGGGCGCCGCCGGAGTTCTGCGAGTGGAAGGGATATGACGTTCTCTTCCAGAATCTGGCAAAATGGCTGATGAGAGAGGAGTAAGCTGTCAGCGCAGGCCGAGTCTGTCCCGAAAAAAACGGCAAGGTGGTTGAAACTATGAAAGTATTAAACTTTGGATCATTAAATATTGACTATGTATACAGCCTGGATCATTTCGTGCAGAAGGGGGAGACCATCTCCTCCAGAAGCCTGAATATCTTCAGCGGCGGAAAGGGCCTCAATCAGTCGGTAGCTCTGGGAAGAGCAGGGGCAGAGGTTTATCATGCGGGAGCAATCGGACAGGACGGAGATTTCCTGACGGATATTTTAAGGGACGCAGGTGTCCGCACCGAATACGTCAGACGCCTTTCCTCTGTCCGCACCGGAAATGCGATTATCCAGAGAGACAGCAAGGGCGACAACTGTATTATTCTCTACGGAGGAGCTAACCAGAGCATTGAGAAAGCCCAGGTGGACGAGACGCTTGACCAGTTTTCAGAAGGAGATTTTCTGGTTCTGCAGAATGAGATCAACGAGCTTCCCTATATTATGGAGCAGGCGCACAAAAAGGGACTTAGGATTGTGCTGAACCCGTCTCCCATGGATGAGAAAATTACAGAGCTTCCCCTTTCCTTTGTAGATATTTTTATTCTCAACGAGGTGGAGGCGTGCCAGATTTTGAAGCTTCCGGAGGCGGAGCGCAGGGAGGCCGCAGCAAAAGGAAATGAGCTGTGCAGAAGGCTTTCCGAGGCGTTTCCAGAGGCTATGATCGTGCTGACTCTGGGAGAGAACGGTTCTGTGTGCCTGGATCATGGAGTGTTGACAGAGCAGCCCATTTACAGGACTGAGACAGTGGACACCACTGCAGCCGGAGATACCTTTACCGGTTACTTCGTGGCAGGGCTGATCCGGGGACTTTCTGTAGGGGAGGCCATGGATCTGGCGGCCAAAGCTGCATCGATCACAGTGTCAGGCCTGGGAGCGGCTCCGTCCATCCCGGCTCTCGCCCAGGTTGAGGGCATGAAAGCAAGATAACCTGCACAGCAGGAAAGAAAGCAGTAAGCAGAAGAGACGGCTGACGTTTCTGCCGGCGCAGGTAAAATACGGCGCGGCATGAGCGGAGGCCGTCTTTGTCGTTTCATAAATATAGTGTCAGTGTACAAAGGCGTGTTGTCCCTTGCACACTGACGCTAGTTACAATAGTTGCAAAAGACGAGAAAGGCAGATCAAATGAAAAAAACGGGAAAAATGGAAAAGACAGCGGCTGAGGATGCGGTAAAACTGTTAAAGGATATTTTGGAGATCCCTTCTGTCAACGGAAAGAACGACGAGGGAGCGGTAGCGGAGTATCTGGATCAGTATTTTAAATCCTATGGAATCGAGAGCCGGGTGGATCGGATTGACGAAACCCATGCCAATGTAATTGCCCTGATTCCAGGGGAAAGCGGGGAGACAGAAATCTGGAACGGGCATCTGGACACAGTGCCTTACGGAGATCTGGATAAGTGGGAGACAGAGCCGTGGAAGGTGGAAGAACGGAACGGGAAGCTCTTTGCCAGAGGAGCTTCCGACATGAAGAGCGGCCTGGCGGCCATGGCCTTCGCCCTGGCTCATCTGCCCGGAAAGCCGAAGCATACCATTCAGTTTATGGGAACCTGCGACGAAGAAAAGGGAGGTCTGGGAGCCAGACGGATTGTGGAGGAAAGCCAGATGGCGGCTTCCAGATTTATGCTGATCGGGGAGCCGACGGATCTCAGGCCGGGAGCCGCCCAGAAGGGGTGCCTGTGGCTGCGCCTGTCTGTGAAGGGAAAAACCTGCCACGGCGCTTATCCGGAGAAAGGAGCCAACGCCATCCACGGCCTGTTTAAGACAGCGAGGGAAATTAAGGCCTATGTAGAGCAGTTCTCTCATCCGTTTTTAGGACGGTCTACGGCTCAGATTAACTGGATTGGCGGCGGCGGAGCCTTCAACATGACGGCAGACGGCTGCGAGGCGGTGATGGATATCCGTATGGTTCCAGGCCTTGACACAGCCATGGTGTTAGAGCGGGCGAAGGAGGCGGCAGACAGGCTGAAGACAGAAAACCAGCTGTTTGACTGTACATTTACAGTGGAAAACAGCCGGAGGGCCATTGAGATAGAGGAAGAGCATGAGAAGGTGCGCCGGCTCAAAGAAATTTTAGGAGAAAGAGGGCTGAACCAGGAGAGCATCGGAATTAACTTCTTCACAGACGCCTCCATCCTGGCAGAGCATGATCTGGAGCAGAAGATCCTCCTCTTCGGCCCGGGAAAGCCCAACCTGGCCCACCAGCCCAACGAGTATGTGGAGACAGAGGCCTATCTGACAGCTATCGAGGCGCTGATGGAGATGGCGGACTGCAGGTAACTCTGCTCTTGCACACCCCGCCCCCTCAATGGTATACTGAAACCTTCAGAGAAGGATTGTTTTGAGAGGAGGAGACGCCATGTCGGCTCAGACAAATGCGAGAGAACATACAAAAAGCAGAATTAAGAAGCCCAGCCTTTACCATGTGGTGATGCACAACGACGATTTCACTACCATGGAATTTGTGGTGGAGATTCTGATAACTATTTTTAACAAGGGAAGAGAGGAAGCTGCGGCTCTGATGATGGCTGTTCACAAGAATCAGAAGGCGGTGGTGGGAACGTACTCCTACGACATTGCCAGAACGAAGGCAGAGGAGGCTGAAAGGCAGGCCAGGGCAGAGGGATTTCCCTTCCGCCTGACCGTAGAGGAGGCCTGACGGCAGCCAGGCGGATGAGAAAGGGCCGGATTCGGTACTGGGAGAACACGGCGGACAACCATTGAGGAGAAAGAGAGGAGAGACAGGAGATGGACATCAGCGAGGAAACAGGGCGGGCGTTTCGGGGAATGGTGGAGGAAGCAGAGCGGCTTCATCTGGAATACGTGACCCCGGAGCTTCTGCTTCTCCATATAGCGGCAGAGCCGGCTTTCCAGGAGGCGTTTGAGAACTGCCAGGGAGAGATTGGAAGGCTGGCAGAGCAGCTGGAGGACTATGTGAACGGGCTTCCTGTTCTGTCTGAGGAGAAGCGGAAAGAGGGGGCGGAGCCGGAAGCGTCTGCCGATTTAAACGAGCTTCTGCTTACAGCCGAGTGGGCGGCCAGAAGCAGCGGCAGAAAAGAAGTGGCTTTAAGCCATCTGGTCTCCTCCTATTTCAGCCTGAAGGAGAGCTTCGCCCTCTATTACCTGACAGAGCAGGGAATTGAAAAGGGAGAATTTCTTCTGGCCTTGATTGAGGCGGAGGAGAAGGACGGCGGGGACGAACCGTCTGCCGCCTGTCTGTATTCGGCTGAGGAGACAGGGCTGGGAGGAAAGGAAGAAGCAGAGAAGCTGGATGAGGCGGAGGATGCAGAGGACTTAGAGGATGAGGCGGATGCAGAAGGGCCTGAGAACAGGAGAGGAAAAGGCCGCTGGAAACGCTTTGCAGTCTGCCTGAACGAGGAGATTTCCCAGGCAAATCCTCTGATTGGACGGGAAAAGGAGCTGGAGAGAACCATGCAGATCCTCTGCCGGAAGGAGAAAAACAATCCCCTTCATATCGGAGAACCGGGCGTGGGAAAGACAGCTGTGGTTTATGGTCTCGCCAGACTGCTGTCGGAGGGAAAGGTTCCGGAGCCTTTAAAGGGAGCGAAAATCTATGCCCTGGATCTGGGAGGAATGCTGGCGGGCACCCAGTACAGGGGAGACTTTGAAAAAAGGCTGAAGTCGGTGCTTTCAGGGCTTTCACAGGAGGAGAAGCCCATTGTCTATCTGGACGAGATCCACAACATTGTGGGAGCCGGGGCGGTGGGGGAGGGAAGTCTTGACGCCTCCAATCTTTTAAAGCCTTATCTGGCTTCTGGAAGAATTCGCTTTATCGGAGCCACCACCCACGAAGAATACAAACGGTATTTTGAGAAGAGCCGGAGCCTGGCCCGCCGTTTTCAGAATGTGGAGATAGCGGAGCCGGGGGAGGATGAGGCGGCAGAGATTCTTTTGGGGCTTAAAACGCGCTATGAGGAGTACCACGGAGTGTCTTACCAGAATGGTGTGATAGAATACATGGTTCACATGAGCGCCAAATATATCAATGAACGCTTTCTGCCGGATAAGGCCATTGATCTGATGGACGAGGCGGGGGCGTACAGAAAGCTTCATCCTCTGGCGCAAAAGCGGCAGACGGTGGGAAAGGATGTGGTGGATGAAATTCTTGCAAAAATCTGCCGGATTCCCAGACAGACGGTGGAGAGCAGTGAAACGAGAAAACTGGCTTTGCTGGAAAAACGCCTGGCCTCCCAGGTGTTCGGACAGGAGGAGGCGGTGAAGGAGGTGGCCAACGCCATCAAGTTTTCCAGGGCCGGGCTTCTGGATCCTGGAAAACCCCTGGCCAGCTTCCTTTTCGTCGGGCCTACCGGCGTGGGAAAGACGGAAATTGCCAGAACTCTTGCGAAGGAGCTGGGGATCAGTCTGCTCCGCTTTGACATGAGCGAGTACGAGGAAAAACACGCTGTGGCCAAGCTGATCGGCGCTCCGGCCGGCTATGTGGGCTATGAAGAAGGAGGTCTGCTTACCGAGGCAGTCAGGAAGACCCCCCACGCTGTCCTCCTGCTGGACGAGATAGAGAAGGCCCATCCTGATATTTACAACATTCTTCTCCAGGTAATGGATTACGCGACTCTTACTGATAATCAGGGCAGAAAGGCTGATTTCAGAAATGTGATTCTCATTATGACTTCCAACGCCGGAGCCGGCAGGATGGCAAAGCCGGGCCTTGGATTTTCGGGGAGCCCTGAGGAAGAGACGCGAAATGGAGACGAGGCGGTTCTCGACGAGGTGAAGCGGGTGTTCCAGCCGGAGTTCAGAAACCGTCTGAATAAAATTGTCGTGTTCCACAGCATTGGAAAGAAGACTGCCAGGGCGGTAGCGGGAAAGAAGCTTCTGGAGCTTGGAGCGCTTTTAGCCAGCCGGCAGGTGGAGTTTTCCTACACCAGAAAGGCTCTGGATCTGCTGGCTGAAAAAGGAGTGAGCAGAGAGTACGGAGCCAGGGAATTAGGACGGGTGATAGACAGGGAGATCAAACCTCTGCTGGTGGACCGCCTTTTATTCGGAAGCCTGAAAAAGGGAGGAACGTGCCGCCTGGATACAGAACAGAAGGACGGAACAGAAAGCGTGTTTGCAGTGCGGGAAGCAGACGGGGCAAAGGCGCAGAGCAGGAAAGGCGGCAGCTGTGAGCCTGCCGAAAAGAGGCGGAGCAGAAAGGAAGGAAGCTTTGAAACACTGGAAAAGGGATCAGGAGACAGAAAAAAGAAAGCTTAGAAAGACAGCCGCAGTTCCGGAATACTATAAGGAATTTCGCTGCATTGGCCCCGCCTGCCCGGAAACCTGCTGCAGGGGCTGGGATATTCCGGTCAATCAGGAGGCTATGCGAAGGTACAGATCTCTTAAGAGAGCCGGCTTTGACTTTGGCGGGGGGATTGATTTCCTGAGAAAAAAGATTCGGATGAAAGAGACAGGCTGCCCTTTCCTGGAGGACGGCCTGTGCCGGATTCACAGGGATCTGGGAGAGAAATATCTGTGCCATACCTGCCGCAGCTATCCCCGCCACGCGGAAGACTATGGGAGCAGACGTGAATGGTCTCTGTCCCTGTCCTGCCCGGAAGCCGCGGGGATTCTGTTAAGACGAAGAAATGGTCTTAAGCTTCATGAGTACGTTCTGGAAACAGGGGAGGAAGAACCATTTCTGTCCAGCCTTCTGAAAACAAGAACGCTGATGTTTTCCCTGCTGTCAGAGGGGAAGGTGCCGCTTAAATACAGGCTGGCCATGATTTTGACCCTGGCTCATGATCTGCAGCCTTCTGTAAAGCGCGCGTTTCGAAAGGAAACGGAGGATAGGGGGGAGAGCCTCAGAAGGATCAGCCGGCGTTTAGCCAGGTATGAGCTTTTAAAGACTCCCCCTGGCTGTCAGCGTTTTTTAAAGAAGCTTTCTGAGTGGGAAAACAGGCCGGAGGAGCGGTATGATTCCATGGCAGGCTTTCTGGGAGTTTTGGGGGAGCTGCCTGACATTTATCCGGGATTTGGTTCTATGATTTCCGGGTGGATGGATCTTCTGTACCGGACAGAAGCCGGCTATGAGGACTACAGGAGGCGGATCGTTTCAGCAGGCTTTGATCGGGACGTGGAAGAAGGATCAGACCTGGAGCTCTGGTATGAAAATCTGGCCATCCACCTTCTCTATGTTTATGTGCCGGGAGCTGTGTACGACGGGGAGCTGTATTCCAAAGTAAAATTTGTCCTGTTCTTTGTACTCTGCATACGGGAGGCATACGGAGCCGCAGCCTGTAAGGAGAAGGCAGAACGAAAGAAGGAAGAGCTGTTTATAACGCTTGTATCACGTTTCTGCCGTCAAATCGAACATTCCGATCAGGTTTTGGAGCAGATCGAGCGGGCAGTCAGAGAGGAAAAGAGATTTCAGATGGAATACTTCCTGATTAATCTTTTGAATTGATGGATAAATTTAGAAAATTTTAAAATAATTTCTAATTAGGAAATAGAAAACTAAAGAAAACGTAAGGAAAAGGAAATTGACCCTGTATTCTTCCGGAAGTATCCTATTAGAAGAAAAGTAAAAAATAAGCGCCGGGGAGGCCCTGAGACATCAGAGTATGACAGAAGGGAACGTCCCCGGCGTCTTTAGGATAGAAGAGAAGAATGAAGGAAAGAGAAGACAGAAGAAAGGAAACTTTCAGGAAGAATTGGAAGAAACGGATGGCAGGATGTTCGCTGCTTGCCCTGTGCCTGTCGATTTCGTCAGGCCTTTCAGGCTGCGGCCTCAGCTCCGGGACAGGCGCTGTGTCTGGGACTCTGGCGCAGCCGGGGCAGGAACTGCAGGAGACCCCAAAAGAGGAAAAAGATCTGGAATTCAGCCGGAGATTTTATTTGACCAGCCCTGATCATCTGCAGCTTGTGACAGCAGAGGAACTGGAGGACTGGGAAACGTCTGGAACGGAGAAGAAGGAGCTTGAGGAGGGAAAGACGAGCTGGGGAATCGTGCTGGCCGAGTTTCCCAGGGAACAGGTAACCATGTACGGCTATCTGGATCCGGAAAGGCCCTTCCAGGGTGTGATGATTCAATGCGGCGACAGCGTCAGCTATTTTCCGGAGCTTGTCTACATGTCAGACTCCCATCAGATGCCGGACGCAGTGTCAGACGGCAGCGGATCGATGTTTACCGTGTCCTTTCACGCGGAGACGGGAAAAGACAGAAAGAGAGATTCATTCTGGGTGTTTTTAAGAAGCGAATCGGGAACCATGACGGCGGATTGTTTTGAGGAGGAGGATTATCTGAGCCAGATGGCCAATCGTTTTTCCTTAAGCTTTCAAAAAGGAGAGCCGGAGGGGACGCTTCTGCGCCAGGATGGCCAGGCCCTGGGAAAGGCCGATTTAAGCTGGGCAAAGGACGCTGAAATTACAGGTCTGAACATCTCTGACCGGGTCTGCTTTGAACCTGGGAATCCAGCCCGCCTGGAGACTGAAATAGGGATTTCGGCAGAAGGGAGAAAGCCGTATTACGGGGATGATCTCGCAGTGACGGCTCCGATAGAAATCGTCGTACGCACTTATGAGGATGGCAGCAGGGGAGCCGAGTTTCTGATCGGGGAGGTGGAGCCTCTGACAGAAGAAGGTCTGGCAGAAGAAAGAGAAGAGACAGGAAAAATAAAAGACGAAGCAGGGGAAATAAAAGAAGAGGCAGAGAAGGGGGCAGGAAAAACAGAAGAACAGGGGCATAGTGAATAAGCTGTCTGTATAAACTGAATCGAGGAAACAGACATATAAGGCAGGAACAGCCATGAGGGAAGCAGTCTTCCAGGTAATGGATTCGTGGGGCAGTATTGGAATTTTTTTGTTAATCCTGATTGAAAATCTTTTTCCGCCCATTCCGTCAGAGGTGATTTTAACATTCGGCGGATTTATGACCACCTACACCGCCATGACGGCGGGGGAGGCGATAGCGGCGGCTACGGCGGGTTCTGTGGCAGGTGCCGTGGTTCTCTATGGAGCCGGACGCCTGGCCACGCCCAGCCGTCTGGAACGCTTCCTGGGAGGCAGAGTGGGAACGCTTCTCCATTTTCAGAAGGAGGATGTGGAAGACGCGGCAGAATGGTTTGAAAAAAGGGGAAAAGCAGCTGTGCTTTTCTGTCGGTGTGTGCCGATTATCAGAAGTCTGATCTCCATCCCGGCTGGAATGGCTCAAATGGCGCTGGCGCCTTTTCTGTTTCTGACGACAGTGGGAAGCCTGATCTGGAATACGGTTCTGATCTGCGCCGGCGCGGCGGCCGGAGCTTCCTGGGAGCGGGTGATGGAAACGGTGGACGCCTATTCAAACACAGCCGTCTGGGCTGCAGCTGCAGCGATATTGGCAGCACTCTGCATTCACAGAAGAGGAAAGAAAAGAGCCGGAAATGGGAAAGAAGCAGAGAACGGAAAAAAATAAATCCCTGTTTCACCTGGCGTCTGCCAGCTTTAACAGGGATCAAAAAAATGCGTCTGATAGGAATCGAACCTACGCACACGGCTCCGGAGGCCATTGCTCTATCCACTGAGCTACAGACGCATTAATAGTATTCTACTATAGTTTGTGCAAAAAAGCAAGTAATTTTGCAGGAAAAGTTATTTGCTTTTTATCTGCAGTTTTGCTAAAATACGTAGAGAAAAGACAGGAGGCAGAAAAATGGGAAGAAGCAGAAAAAAGCCGTCCGGACAGCCGATGTCGGACAGAGAGCTTCGCAGATTTGGAATTCTCTTAGCTGTGCCTCTTTTGATTCTGGCGCTGGCAGCTGTGCTTCTGACAGCGGGATTTCTGCGGGAGGCGGGAAATAAAGGACAGCCGGAACCGGAATCGCAGCTGGATTCAGAGGCGGAACAGGACGTGGTAATTGAGCCGGACACAAAAGAGTATCACTATGACTTTGGGGGAAGCATTCTGGAAAAGGATGCCCACCATGAGATTAACCAGCTGATGGAGGAATATTTCCGCGCGGTCTCGGAGTGCGATATGGACACGTTTATGAATCTGTTTACCTCCCAGGATACCTCTCAGGAGGAGCAGTTCAGACAGTCCTTTGAGAAACAGAGAGAGTATATCGACGGATATGAAAATATTTCCTGCTATACGGCAAAAGGGCTGACGGAAGACGCCTATGTGGCTTACGTTTCCTACGACGTGCGTTTTTCCGGGGTGGACACGCCTGCGCCGTCTTTAGTAGAAGTTTATGTGGAAAAGTGCAGTGACGGGCAGTGGAGAATTTTCGACGGGGAGAAGACGCCGGAGCTGGAGGCTTATCTGGAGGCTGTCAACCGAAACGAAGACACTGTGCTTTTGGGAAAGCAGATTGATGAGGCCAAGGAAGCGGCCATGAATGCAGACGAAGAGCTGAAAGGGCGGATTCTCTTTATGGAAAACGGCCCTGGATACATGCAGGATGAAGAATAAAATGATATAAACCCATAGAAAAGAGGCTGAATAAACATGAATGTAAAAGATTTTTACTTTGATTTGCCCCAGGAGCTGATTGCCCAGGATCCGTTAGAGGATCGGGCATCCTCCAGGCTGCTGGTGCTGGATCGGGAGACCGGAGAGGTAACCCACCGGAAATTCCGCGATATTTTAGGATATCTGAATCCGGGAGACTGCCTGGTCATTAACGACACGAAGGTGATTCCGGCAAGACTCATCGGAAGCAGGGAGGGGACCAATGCGAAGATAGAGGTGCTGCTTCTGAAACGGAGAGAGAACGATATCTGGGAGACCCTTGTAAAGCCTGGAAAAAAGGCGAAGCCGGGAACCGTGATTTGCTTTGGGGACGGACTTTTAAAGGGAACGGTCATCGACGTAGTGGAGGAAGGAAACCGTCTGATCCAGTTTTCCTACGATGGAATTTTTGAGGAGATTTTAGATCGTCTGGGACAGATGCCTCTGCCGCCGTACATTACGCACCAGCTGCAGGACAAAAACCGCTACCAGACGGTTTACGCGAAGCACGAGGGCTCTGCGGCGGCTCCCACGGCAGGACTTCACTTTACAAAGGAGCTGCTTCAGGAGATTGAGGACAAGGGTGTGAAGCTTGCCCATGTCACCCTCCACGTGGGACTTGGCACTTTCCGGCCGGTGAAGGTGGAAAATGTGCTGGATCATCATATGCACTCTGAATTTTATATGGTAGAGGAGTCGGAGGCAGAGAAGATTAACCAGACGAAACGGGACGGAGGAAGAGTGATCTGCGTGGGAACCACCAGCTGCCGGACCATCGAGTCGGCCAGCGATGAGAATGGAATTCTGAAGGCAGGAAGCGGCTGGACAGACATTTTCATCTATCCGGGATATCAGTTTAAGATTCTGGACTGCCTGATCACGAATTTCCATCTTCCGGAGTCCACTCTCGTTATGCTGGTATCAGCTCTGGCAGGCCGGGAACACGTTCTGGCAGCCTATGAGGAAGCGGTGAAGGAGAGGTATCGGTTCTTCAGCTTTGGGGATGCGATGTTTATAAAATAAGATAGGGGTATAATAGAAAAGGAGAAGCGTTCACGCTCCAATTGGAAGTCGCTGAACTGCTTCTCCTTGTCTATGGCGGGGGGATTCGAGCTCTTCCAATCGGATTTTCACTGGAAAACAAAAAAGACACCAGATTTCTGTTTGACAGAAAACTGATGTCTTTTCCCATTTAACTGGGGTACAAGGATTCGAACCTTGAAATGACGGAGTCAGAGTCCGTTGCCTTACCATTTGGCGATACCCCAACGACAGATGTTATTATACGACATGAAAATCATTTCGTCAACACTTTTTTTGAAAAAAATATAAAAAAACATAAAAAACGTGAAAATCCAAAAATAACTCGAAAAACTCGAAAAACAGTACCAGAGCCGGCATGGACAAGAGAGGCGGGATCCGATATAATAGGAGAGTACAAGAGGTGAAGAGATGTATACATTTGAAAGCAGAGTCAGATACAGTGAGACGGATGAGACAGGCAGACTGTCGGTAACAGGCATTATGAATTATTTCCAGGACTGTTCCACCTTCCAGTCTGAGGATCTGCACATGGGGATTTCCTATCTGGAAGAGGAAAAGCGGGCCTGGTGGCTGAACTCCTGGCAGATTGTGATTGACAGATACCCGTCCCTTGGGGAGAAAATTCAGATATCCACCTATCCCCATGGCTTTAAAGGGATTTACGGCTACAGGAATTTTCTGATCCGGGACGAGAGTGGAGCAGTGATAGTCAAGGCAGATTCCTGCTGGTTTTTCTATGATCTGGAAAAGGGATGTCCCGCCAGAGTGACGCCTAAGGAGATCCGGGGCTACGGGAAGTGCGAAGCCCCCCTGCCGATGCCGGAAGCTCCGAAAAAAATACGCCTCTCGGAGCATTACTGGGAGGAGAGGCCGGTAGAAGCAGCCAGACATCATTTGGACACCAATCGGCATGTCAATAATGCCCAGTATGCAGAGATTGCCAGAGAGTTTCTGCCGGGAGATTTTGAGATACAGGAGCTTCGGGTGGAATATAAGAAGGCGGCTGTACTGGGGGACAAAATGGTGCCGCGCATCAGCAGAGAGGAAGACGGTTATACAGTTTCCCTTACAGGGGAAGATGGATCGCCGTTTGCAAATATGTACCTGAAGGGGAGCTGCTCTGGCAGCCGGGATGGACAGGAGAAAAGAAAGGACGGATGACATGATTGAATTAGGCAGAAAACAGGAGCTTCAAGTGCTCAGAGAAAAGGAATTCGGAGTGTACCTGGGAGAGAAGGCGCACCCGGAGGCATCGGTGCTGCTTCCGAAAAAACAGGTTCCGGAAGGGACGAAGCTGGGGGACAGTCTTCAGGTATTTATTTATAAGGATTCTGAGGACCGCCTGATCGCCACCACAGCAGAGCCGAAGCTGGAGGCAGGACAGACTGCGCTTTTGAAGATAAAGGAGATTACGAAAATAGGAGCGTTCCTGGATATGGGGCTGGAGAAGGATCTGCTTCTCCCGTTCAAGGAGCAGACGGCCAGGCTGCGGCCGGGAGATGACTGTCTTGCCGCTCTATATGTGGATAAGAGCAGCCGTCTGGCAGCGACCATGAAGGTATATCCTTACCTTCAGACAGCAGAAGGATATCAAAAGGACGACAAGGTAGAGGGACGCGTATATGAGATCAACGACAGACTGGGCGTTTTTGTGGCTGTGGATGACAAATATTACGGTATGATTCCGGCAAAAGAAGCGTTTCGCCCCTTCCATATCGGAGAGGTGATAGAGGCCAGAATTACGAAAATCCGTCCGGATGGAAAGCTGGATTTAAGCTGCCGCGAAAAGGCGTATCTGCAGATGGACAAGGATGCAGAGGAAATATTAAAGGTGATTGACGAGTTCGACGGAGCGCTTCCCTTTAATGACAAGGCGTCTCCGGAGGTGATTAAGAGGGAGTTCAACCTGAGCAAAAACGCGTTTAAGAGAGCGGTGGGACACCTTTTAAAGGAAGGAAAAATCGAAATCACAGAGACCTCTATTTTAAGAAAATAGCGGCGGCTGAAAACAGCGGTCTTGCATTTTAATTATTATTTATCAGGAGGAAAAAACTATGAAACAGGTAATCAGTACAGAGAAAGCGCCGGCAGCTATCGGACCCTACTCCCAGGCTATCGAGGTAAACGGAATGGTTTACACTTCCGGCCAGATTCCTGTCAACCCGGCTACAGGAGAGATTGCAGGGACAATCGAAGGCCAGGCCAGACAGGTAATGGAGAACGTGAAGAATCTTCTGGCCGCAGCGGGAGCCACGATGGACCAGGTGGTAAAAACCACAGTATTTATTAAGGATATGAATGATTTCGGAAAAATCAACGAGATTTACGCCGAATATTTTAAGGACGCCTGCCCGGCCAGATCCTGTGTGGAGGTAGCGAGACTTCCTAAGGACGTACTGATGGAAATGGAAGCGGTGGCAGCGAAGCAGTAAAAAATAAGGCGGACTGCAGAATTGACTGCAGCCAAGAAAAGCCCTCGGAGCGTATTCTCTCCGGAGGCTTTGTCTGTTTTCTGCCTTTCAGCTGTCAAAGCGGCTGCTGCGGTTTTGCCTGCGCCGTGCTCTGTGCATCTGCCACAGCAGGCCGCCATATCCGGCGCTGACGACGGCGCCCTGTCCGGCCAGACACAGGAATTCGTTCATGCCTGCCGCTTTGAGAGACGCCAGGGCGGGAGCACAGAGCTTTAAAAGTCCTGCGGCGGCGGCCAGGCACAGACAGGGCTTTACAATCATTTCCCATGGTTCTATGGAGACGCGGACCGCTTTATGCAGGCAGCGCAGGTGCAGAAGAGCCAGCAGCAGCTCGCTGAGCAGAAGTCCGTAAAAATAGGCCCTCATTCCCATGCGGGGAATTCCGAATACCACGAAGGCCAGATTGACCAGCATGGAGACTGCGTTGTGGAGAAAAACGGAGGAAGTCTTTCCGAGGCCGTTTAAAATGCTTCCCATAGTGGTGGAAATGTACATAAAAGGGCAGAGCCATGCCAGAACGGCAATATATTGTCCGGCTGTCTGATTGCGGAAAACAGTCATTCCCAGATCAGGGCCCAGAAGCGTGAACAGGCCGATGCAGAAAATTCCCATATAGAGGCTGTAGCGCAGCGCAGCGGCGATGGTCTTTTCGATGCGGCTGCTGTTGTCCTGAGCCTGGGCCTCTGCCACAGTGGGAAGCAGGACTACGGCCAGGGAATTGGTGACGGCGGAGGGAAAGAAAATAAAGGGCAGGGCCATGCCGGTCAGAACTCCGTACAGGCTCAGGGCGTCAGAATGGCTCAGTCCGAAAGCAATCAGCCGGTTAGGCACGAAGATGGCTTCCAGACTCTGCAGGCAGTTTAAAATCAGCCGGTTTCCCATGAGGGGGACGGCCATAGCCATGAGAGGCCCCGCCATCTGAAAAAAAGAGGCCTGCCGGTTTTCCGGCTGTCTGCCCGTCTGCCTCTTCAGCTTTCCCGTCTCTGAGGCCGCGTAGGTCAGATAGCTGTAGACAGCGGAAGCCGCTTCGCCGATCATCATGCCCCAGACAGCCACGGAGACAGAGACAGGGCGGCCGTTTTCAGTCAGCACCTGAACCATGAGAAAGACCGCTCCCATGCGGACAAGCTGTTCTGCCATCTGGGACAGTGCCGGAACGGCGGTCCGCTTCATACCATAATAGTAGCCGCAGATGCAGGCGTGAATGGAAGAAAACGGGATGGACAAAGCCATGACAGGGAGCAGAGGGCCGCAGGCAGGCTCTAAGAGGACGAAGCGGGCCAGCCAGGGGGAAGCCTGCCAGATGAGAAGAGTGAGGACTGCGGAGATGGACAGGGAAATGAAAAGCCCTGTCCGCAGAGCGGCCCTTCCCAGCTGCTCATTTCTGGCTACCAGGCGGGAGATGGAAGTCTGGATGGCTCCGCAGCAGAGGGCAAAGGCGATAGAATGAATGGGAAATACCATCTGGTAGACGCCCAGTCCCTCCGCCCCAATGGCCCGGGACAGAAAAATGCGGTAAAAAAATCCCAGGATGCGGCTTAGAAATCCGGCTCCTGTCAGAAGAATAGTTCCTGTAATCAGGGGATTCTTTTTCATAAAAACACCCGGTACGGGGAATTAATATTATTATATTTTTATAAATAAGAATTATTACTACTTGTGTTTCCCGGAAATTCCTATATAATAGTAAACGTAGATGAAGCTTTTACCTTTATTCCTACAAAATAAAACGAAAGGCGGATTTAAAATGAAACAGTTTATTTATCTTGATAATGCGGCGACCACCAAGGCGCGCCCAGAGGTAGTGGAGGCTATGCTTCCATATTTTACAGAGCAGTATGGAAACCCTTCTTCTGTATATGATTTCTCAGCAGGTCCCAAGAAGGCCATTGCAGACGCCAGAGAGACCATTGCGAAGTCTTTAGGCGCCAAGACCAATGAGATTTACTTTACAGCAGGAGGAACTGAGTCTGACAACTGGGCTTTAGTAGCGACGGCAGAGGCCTACCAGGCAAAGGGAAACCACATTATTACATCGAAAATAGAGCATCACGCGATTCTTCATACCTGCCAGTATCTGGAGAGCAGAGGGTTTGAGGTAACATACCTGGATGTGGATGAGAACGGCGTTGTAAAATTAGAGGAGCTTAAGAAGGCCATCCGTCCGGAGACCATTTTAATTTCCATCATGTTTGCGAATAATGAGATTGGAACCATTCAGCCCATCAAGGAGATCGGCGCCATTGCGAAGGAGCATGGAATCCTGTTCCACACAGACGCGGTTCAGGCCTTTGGCCATCTGCCGATTCAGGTGGACGAGTGCCACATTGACATGCTCAGCGCCAGCGGCCACAAGCTGAACGGCCCCAGGGGAATCGGCTTCCTCTATATCAGAACAGGCGTGAAATCGCATTCCTTTATCCATGGAGGAGCCCAGGAGAGAAAGCGCCGCGGCGGCACGGAGAACACTCCGGGCATCGTGGGACTTGGCAAGGCGTGCGAGATTGCCATGGCTACCATGGAGGAGCGCACCAGAAGAGAGCGGGAGCTGAGAGATTATCTCATTGACCGTGTCCTTAAGGAGGTTCCCTACACCAGGCTCAACGGCCATCCGGTGGACCGTCTCTCCAATAACGCTAACTTTGCCTTCCAGTTTATTGAGGGCGAATCCCTGTTAATTATGCTTGACATGGACGGTATCTGCGGATCCAGCGGTTCGGCATGTACCTCGGGATCTCTTGATCCGTCCCACGTGCTGTTAGCGATCGGACTGCCTCACGAGATTGCCCACGGCTCTCTTCGCCTTACCTTAAACGAGGAGATTACAAAGGAGCAGTTAGACTACACGGTGGAGAGCATTAAGAAGATTGTGGAGAGACTCCGCTCCATGTCCCCGCTCTATGAGGACTTTGTTAAGCGCCAGGGCAGATAGGCAGTCTGCCTCTGGGATACGTTTCCAGGTCTTTAAAAACAGCTGCGGCAGAGGATAAAGCGGAACATAAATCAGAACTTAATATAGATAAAGCAGAATAGGAGAATTGCTATGTATTCAGAGAAAGTAATGGATCATTTCCAGAACCCGAGAAACGTGGGAGAGATAGAGAATGCCAGCGGAACAGGTACCGTAGGAAACGCTAAGTGCGGCGATATCATGAGAATTTACTTGGACATTGACGAGAATCAGATTATCAGAGACGTGAAGTTTAAAACCTTTGGCTGCGGAGCAGCTGTGGCTACCAGCAGTATGGCTACAGAGCTTGTAAAGGGAAAATCTATCCAGGAGGCCATGCAGGTGACGAATAAGGCCGTTATGGAGGCGCTGGACGGACTTCCGCCAGTAAAGGTTCACTGTTCCCTTTTAGCAGAGGAGGCGATTCACGCAGCTCTCTGGGACTATGCGGAGAAAAATGGAATTCAGATCGAGGGACTGGAGAAGCCCAAGTCTGATATCAGCGAGGAAGAAGAGGAAGAAGAGTATTAATTCCATGGAAAAGAGGAAGGTAGTAGTAGGCATGTCCGGAGGAGTCGACTCCTCCGTGGCTGCCTGGCTTTTAAAAAAACAGGGCTATGACGTGATTGGCGTGACCATGCAGATTTGGCAGGATGAGGATCGCCAGACAGAGGAGGAGAACGGAGGCTGCTGCGGCTTAAGTGCGGTGGACGACGCCAGAAGAGTGGCGTCAAAGCTTGAAATTCCCTACTATGTGATGAACTTTAAAAAAGAATTTCGAAAACATGTCATGGATTACTTTGTAGACGAGTACCTGAACGCCCGGACTCCCAATCCCTGTATTGCCTGCAACCGGTATGTGAAATGGGAGGCGCTGTTAAAGAGAAGTCTTGACATTGGAGCCGACTACATTGCCACAGGCCATTACGCCAGGATTGAGCAGCTTCCAAACAGCCGCTTCGCTCTGCGTAAATCTGCGACAGCAGAAAAGGATCAGACCTATGCTCTTTACAGCCTGACTCAGGAGCAGCTCTCCCATACCCTGATGCCGGTGGGAGAATTTACCAAGGACGAGATCCGCGCCATGGCCAGGGAGCTGGATCTTCAGACAGCCAATAAGCCGGACAGCCAGGAAATCTGCTTTATTCCTGACCACGACTATGCGAAGTTTATTGCTGAAGATATGGATAAAGAGCTTCCGGAGGGAAATTTCGTGGATCAGAACGGACGTATATTAGGCCGTCATAAGGGGCTGATTCACTACACCATCGGCCAGAGAAAGGGGCTGAACCTGTCTATGGGACGCCCTGTGTTTGTGGTGGAGCTGAGGCCGGAGACCAACGAAGTGGTAATCGGGCACAGCCAGGACGTATTTTCAAAGACGCTTCGCTGCAGCCGTCTGAACTGGATGGCAGTGGACGGCCTGCACGGCCGGGAAATGCGTTTTACAGCTAAGATCCGCTACGGCCATAAGGGAGCCCTCTGCACAGTCAGGGAGCTTGGGCCTGATTTAGTGGAATGTGAATTTGACGAGCCCCAGAGGGCGGTAACACCAGGCCAGGCTGTTGTATTTTATGACGGCGAGTATGTGGCCGGGGGAGGTACGATACTGTGATTGGCAGAAAAGGAGCAGGGAAGAAACGCCTGAGAGAGAATAGTTCCTCAGGTTCATCCTGCAGTCTGGAAAAAAAGGAAGGAAAAGGCAGAAGCAGAAAGCAGAGTTTTTCGGATCGCCGGCGTCAGGAGAAGCGCCGGGCGGGAGCTCTGCTCTCCGCTCTTTTTCTCGTGTGTATGACCGGAGTTTTCGGCCTGGGAAGCTTTTTCAGCAATCCGGCTCTGCTGGGACTTCAGACGCCAGAGCCTATATCCGCTGAGGAAGAGAAGGAGAATCTGGCGCAGGCACCGCAGAGAAGGACACGGACGCAGGAAGGAGAACCGGACGCGATCCAGGAAGGCATGGAAGAAGGAATGGAACCGGGAATGAAAACAGAGCCTCTTCCGGAGAATCCGGCGATCTATTTAAACGATACGCTTGCAGGGCTGACCGACAGCCAGTTAAACAGGCTGGGTGTTTTCGGAACGCCGCAGGAGGAGCCGGAGATCGGACAGGTGGAAAATGATCTGACCACTGCCAATGGCTTTGAAACCAGGGATGACCAGGTGGTTGTTCAGGGAGACGGAGTAAACCTTCGGGCTGAAAGCCAGACAGAGAGCCGGATTATCGTTCAGCTGAAGACAGGAGACACACTGCAGAGAACAGGCGAGAACGGAGAGTGGAGCCGCGTTGTCTATGAGGAAACCGAGTGCTATGTATCAAATCAGTTTGTGGCAGTGAAACAGCCGGAACCGGAGCCGGACAGCACGGCCGGAGTTCGTGCTGCCGCAGCGTCAGAGGACGACGGACTGGTGAGAGCTGCGTCGGAGGGAGAAATCCAGCCAATTGGCCAGGGACCTGTGGTAGTGATTGACGCAGGCCACCAGAATAAAGAGAACATCAGAAAAGAGCCGGCAGGCCCTGAGTCCTCCAGAATGAGCCAGAAAATGGAAGCGGGAGCAGTGGGAAGCTTCCTGGGAGTCCGCGAGTGCGACGTTACGCTGGCCATTGCAGAAAAGACAAAGCAGGTTCTGACAGAGAGAGGCTACCAGGTAATCATGACCAGGGAGAGCAACGATGTGAATATGAGCTGGGCAGAGAGAGCCAGGCTGGCAGAAAAGAGCGGAGCAGGGGCGCTGATCCACATTCATGCCCACAGCCAGGAAAGCACCTCTGTTACAGGCGTCCTGGCGTCCTGCCAGTCCTCCGGAAATCCCTACAACGGAGATTTGGCTTCTGAAAGCTATGCTCTGTCAAGCTGCATAGCGGGAAGCGTCAGCCAGGCTGCAGGTGCGAAGAACAGGGGCGTGAAACAGACGGATACTTCCAGCGAGATCAATTGGAGCCAGGTTCCCGTCACATCTCTGGAAACAGGCTTTCTCAGCAATCAGCAGGAGGAGCTTCTGCTCTCGCAGGAAGAGTACCAGTCTCGGATTGCAGTGGGAATAGCAGACGGCCTGGATCAGTTCTTTGCCGGCAGGCGGTAAGAGAACGGCAGGCGGCCTGGTGGACAAAATGTATATCTAAAATATATGTGAAATATATCGGAGTCATATATTTGATAGATAAATAATTGTTCAAAATTGATAGATAATAATTGTTCAAAACCAGGTGACAAACGAAGAAAAGTCTAGTATAATAGAAAAAGTGCCGCCTGGAAGAACAGGCGGCCACATCAGGAGACGTAGCGAAGAGGCCGTAACGCGGCGCACTCGAAATGCGTTTGTCGGTTCATCCCGGCACGTGGGTTCGAATCCCACCGTCTCCGCTTGAAACCCTTGTAAATCAAGGGTTTTTCTTGTTTGTGGAAAAGAAGAGACACCCGGAAAAGGGTGTCTTTTTGATTAGCCTAAATGCAATTCTTTTTTTAACGCGTCTTGAAGGATTTGGGAAAAATTCACGTTTCTTTCTAAGGCGGCAGCGTTTAACCAAGCTGGAAGCGTTACAGTCCGATTTACAGAGCGGTTTACTTGAGCCATACGGATGGAAGGCATGTATACGTCAACCAGTACAGCGCGTTCGTTGCTTTGTGTGTCAACCAATGAAAGCGGCGTAGGCGCAGGAATTTCTTCTCCGTCCTCTTCCAGGCCATAGAGAACACAGCCGAGTAGTTCGCGGGCAGAAATAAGCGCGTCGTCTTCATTTTCTCCACTTGTGGCAGCGTCTAAATCCGGAAAAGTAACTGCAATTTCCTGTTCTGGTTCATAAGTGAATACAGCCGGATAAAAATAGCGTTCTGTTTTTTTCATGCTCTCATATCTCCTATCTATTGATTTCAGGAAGCGCCGGGGCTACCGGAATAGTAGCCCTGACTGTCTTATTATAACACATATAAAAGTATTTGCAGATGGATATAACAAATGTTTTTGTATGTGTTGTTGTAGTGAAAAATAAGGAAAATATGAATATAGTTTGTGAAATAAAGGTTTTGATAGTACAGAATATTTAGAAGAACTAGAAACTGATTGGAGCTTATTAAAAAGTCTATGAAAGAGCTAGAAGAGATTCCACCTGAAGAAGATGTCTTTATCTGGTGAATTTTATATTTTGCAATAATTGGAATTTTTCATTTTAATGTAAATTGATTTTCTGTAGTAGATGATAATGGAGTTAATGTAGGCGGACAGCAGGTAAGTACTGGAAAATAATAATGCTCGAATATGTTTCTAAAAGGATAATTAGATACAGGGAACTGTGAAAAAAGATTTCAGTTTTTCATAGCTCCCTTTTCTATTCAGTTTTGTATATTCATTGCTGCCCTTGTTGGTCTTTGTTATCCGAGATTTTCAAGGATAAAAGAAAATGGCCGCCAACTACCGCGAATAGTTGACGGCCTGCCGTTTGTAACGGCGCAGCTTGTTAGTTTTTGAAGGGGCAGGCCGCTTCTGTGGCTTCCCTTTTTCTTTACTATACCACACCAAGCGGCAGGATATAAGGGGGAGATTTTCCGCCTTGCCGGAGCATCAAATCAGACGCTTGAGCGGTACCCTCTCTTTTTATATCCTATGCTTTTATTTATTCTTTGTCTCCAGGTTGTAAAGCAGGGAAACGTCGGTCAGTTCTCTCTCCAGAGTTCCCTCAGCCGGATGCTTGTGCTCAGCCTCCGCTGTTTTTGTTTCTGTATCAAAGCTATAGAGGGAAGACGCTACGTTTACCTCGTGAATTAAATCCTTCTTATCGTTCTCAGACATAGTTACCATCCTTTCAAGTGAGTATTGTCCTTACTTTTATGTTTGCTTTTATGATTAGTGTGCAGAGCAGCAGGCGTAATGCATCCGCTGAATTTCTGCTGTGATTCAAAGGCACGTTCCCTTTGAATGCACTCAGTATAGCACCGGAAATTGAATTGTCAATAGGTGAAAAATGATTTTTTGTACCTTTTTTGAAACAATTTTTCCTCTATAAACAGACAATAATAGCAGGTTTAACCGCCTGTTTATGCGCTTCGTCAAAAGGACGAAACGAGGGGAAAAATAGAAAAAAATTTTGGCAAAGAATATGAATGGATAAAAAGATAGAAAAAACAATACAAATATGTATAAATTTCAAACTATTATTGGCGGAAAGACGGCTGACGATGAAAAGCCGGCCGGGAGACGCTTTTGAAGGCTTCTTTACTTTCCACTTCTCCTGTACTATAATAAAGCATTAAGAAAACAGAGGGAGAATGATTGTGATTTAAGATATGAAGAGACAGATAGGCTGGCACGCGGCGCTGCTTTTATATGTAGCGTTTATTTATTTTAATTCCCTGACTCCGGCGGCGCTGTCGTCCCAGGAGAGCAGCTCAGTTCTCAGGCTGATTCACGGTGTGCTGGGAGAGCTTGGACTTGCCGCGTCCTGGATTACAGAGCACGTGGTCAGAAAATGTGCTCATTTTGGGGAGTATTTTATCCTGGGAATGCTTCTGACCCAGAGCCTGAACGGCACAGGACTCAAAAGAGAGGGAAGAGTTCTGGGACAGCTGTGTCTGACGGCGGCGGTTCCGCTGATAGACGAGACGCTTCAGCTGTTTACGCCGGGCCGTTCCGGACAGATCAGCGACGTGTGGCTGGATATGGGAGGGGCTGCGGCTGGAACTGTTTTTTTCTTTCTGGCCGCCGCAGCTTTGCGCCGCGTCAAACGAATAGAATAAAATAAATGGGAGAATGATTCAGTGTATAGAAATATCAAATTAATCCTTCAGTACGACGGAAGCCGGTACGGGGGATGGCAGAAGCAGGGAAACAGTCAGAACACCATTCAGGGAAAGCTGGAGAGCATTCTGGAGAAAATGACGGGGGAGCCGATCCTGGTGCACGGCTCCGGCCGCACAGATGCGGGAGTTCATGCTCTGGGCCAGACGGCAAACGTTCATCTGGATGAGAACTGCTTGAAAAACAACAAAAATCCGGAATTTTTAAAAATCTTTGACAGCTTTCACGGCTCAGACGGGCTTCCGAAGGCAGTCATGGAGTACCTGAATCGATATCTTCCGGAGGATATAGCCGTAATCGGGGCAGAGGAGGTTCTGGAGCGTTTTCACAGCCGTTTGAGCGCAGTGTCGAAGACATACCTTTACCGGGTTGAAACGGCGGGAAAAAAGAATGTGTTTGAACGGAAGTACGCGTACGGACTCGGAGAGAAGCTGGATATCGGCGCCATGAGGCAGATGGCGGTTGTGCTTGAGGGAACCCACGACTTCAGGGGGTTTTCCTCTCTGAAGCGGACGAAAAAATCAACCGTGCGTACCCTGCAGAGTATAGAGATAGAGCAGAAGGGAAGCGTAGTGGAGCTTTCCTTTACCGGGGACGGCTTCCTCTACAATATGGTCAGGATTCTCACTGGAACCTTGCTGGAGGCAGGGCTTCACAGGCGGACGCCCGAGTCGGCTGAGGAGATATTTAAGAGCCTGGATCGAGAACAGGCGGGCTTTACAGCGCCGGCGGAGGGCCTGTTTTTAAAGTGCGTCCGGTATGAGTAGAGGGGCCGAAGGGGCAGGGAGCAGAAGAAAAAGCAGAACAAAACCAAAATGAAAAAAAGTTGCGGCAGATGCAATAAGAAATGGATTTGCTGCATTAAACTATATAGAAAGGAAACAAAATCCATGTTTTTAATGGGGATGTTTGCCGTCATGGAAGAGCCGGAAAACTATGGCCGGCTCAGTGATGAAAAGCTTCTGTTAAAGATTGCGAAGGGCGATCAGGAGGCGTTTCGCCAGTTATATCAGAATACAGATAAAACCATGTACAGCTTTATTCTGTCTGTTGTGAGGAATCCTCAGGACGCAGAGGAGATTATGCAGGAGACGTATCTGCGGATATGGACCTCTGCGGGAAGCTACCAGGCTCAGGGAAAGCCTCTGGCATGGATGTTTACCATAGCCAGGAATCTCTGCTATATGAGATTCCGCGATCAGAAGCATGAGTCTGACATAGGACTTTCCGATCTTTCGGAGATGGAGACAGGGGAATTCTGTCCTCAGATAGAGAATGCGGCCGACAAGGTGGTGCTGCATGCGGCTCTCCATATTTTGAAGGAGGAGGAGCGCCAGATTGTGCTGCTGCATACGGCGGCAGGACTGAAGCACAGAGAGATCGCCGCAGATTTGGGGATGCCTTTAGCCACTGTGCTGTCGAAGTATAACCGGGCCATGAAGAAATTAAAAAATCATTTGAGAGAGGAGGGATAACATTGGCCGATGGACATGAAAAATGGAATAATGACGAGATTGCCAGCCATTTAAAATCGGCGGTGGAAACCCTGACTCCCAATGTGCTTGATCAAATAGACTTGAGCGCGCCGCAGCTTTTATATATGGATCCGCCGCGGCGTCTGAAGACGTACCGGAGAATGCACCGCGCGGTCACAGCTGCCGCCGCCTGTCTGTGCATAGCGGCTCTGTACGGCGGAGGCGTGCGCTGGCAGAACACGCGGGTGGAATCGGTGATTGGCCTGGATGTAAACCCCAGCATTGAGATTTCTGTGAACAGGAAGGACGAGATTCTGGAGGCGGAGCCGCTAAACGACGACGGAGCCGAAGTGCTGGCAGATATGGACCTGGACGGGGTGGATTTGAACATCGGAGTGAATGCCATTATCGGTTCCATGGTTCGGTGCGGCTACCTGGACGAGCTGGATAATGCCATCCTTGTCACTGTGTCCAACGATGACAGAGAGAAGGCCTCTGTTCTCAGGCAGGACGTGGTGACAGATATTGAGAGCTCTCTGGAAGCCCACAAGGTAAATGCGGTGGTCTATGACCAGCAGGCTACGGATATGAAGGAGATTACGGAGATTTCCAATCAGTATGGAATTTCCTATGGAAAGGCGTGCTTCCTCTATGAACTGGTGGAGGAGAACGGTCTGACGGAGAAGGAGCTGGAGTCCTTTGCGGCTATGACTATGGAGGAGATTGCGAAGGAGATTGCGGATCGTTCCTATCAGGTGGGAACCAATACCGGAAGAGAGGAACCACCGGCCGGCACGACGGTCGTTACGCGGCCTGAGACGTCAGAACCGACAGAGAGCCAGACGGAGGAATCCTCCTCTGAGAGCCAGACTCCGTCCGAGACGCAGAGCGCAAAGCCTCCGGCCTCCTCCTCAGCCGCTCAGCCTCCGTCTGAGACCGAAGATACTGAAGAGGACAATGAGGGCGGAAGAAAGGCCAGAATAGACTATGTGGACTACTATGAGGGGATTCTGGAGATCACGTTTAAGGAGAAGGTGAAGTGGAAGAATCCTACAGTGTCCGTTACTGACGCAGACGGCTCAAGCTGCTCGGCCAGAATCACAGACACAGGTTCTGACAGCTGCCAGATTGAAATAAGCGGCATTGTGGGAGGAGAGTCCTACACCGTTGCCTTAAATGGAGTGAAGCCCAGAGAGAACGGCTCTTACAGCTCTGTGAAGGCATATTTCGACGCGCCGGATATCAGCGGAGACGCCATGGAAAACGGTTCTGATGAGCCAGAGAATGAAGAGAACATCACAGAGCCGTCAGAATCGCTTCCAGAGCCGGAGACTTCTCTGCCGGAGGAGACGCAGCCGGAGACAGAAACGGGAGAAGGCGGCCATCAGGCGGAGACGCAGGGAGACGGCGAAAGCCTTCCTAAGCAGACAGAGCCGTCGGAAGCAGAGACGGGAATATAGAATAGAAACAGAAGCTGCTCAGGCAGAATCGGGCCAGAAACGGCGCAGAGCCGGATGACGGCCGGTTCTGCCATTTTCTTTGTCTTGACAGATGAAACAGTGTTTTTTTATAATAGCCATAGGCTTTACTGAAAAACTGCCCATTGGAGGATGCAGGATACGGGAGAAGAGGATTGAAATACAAAGAAAAACACATGGAAAAACAGGGGATGGGGACGTACAGCAGAGAGCGGGAGGCGTATCTGGATCAGATCGATCATCAGAGGAGACGCCGGAAGCACCATGCGCTTCTTCTGGGGATTATTGCCCTGGGAGTTATCTTATTTGCGGCAGTATGCACGATTTCCATGAAAATAGAGGAAATTCATTCCAAAAAGCAGTATGTGAAAAATTATACAGAGCAGAGAGGCAGCCTTCTGGGGATTGAGCTGGAAAACGGCAGGGCGGAAATGACCAGCCTGCGGGAGTCTGTGGAGCGGATTGGCAGCTGGGATATTGTGGCGGAATTCCTGAAGAAAAAGCGGGAGGTGTACCAGCTGGATTTTTTGGCGGTGTACGACGCCCCTACGGGAACCTTTCTGATGGAGGGGGAGGCCAGGGACTCTGAAAGCAGGGAAGCCTTTCGAGCCTGCGGAATATCGCAGAAGGCGGCAAAGCTGGGAGAATGCGTGGCAGATATTGTGAACGGAAGCCTTCTCTATGCAGTCCCCATCAGCCAGGATGGACAGGTGAGAGGCATGATGTGGGCCGGAGACAGGACGGACAGTCTGAACAGTATTCTGAGCACGAAAGCTTTCAATGGCGAGAGCGTCAGCTATCTGGTTGCAGAGGACGGAAGAGAGCTTCTGGCTTCCCATTCCACGGCGGACAGCCGGCTCTGGAGCCAGATGGTGTCTCAGACAGAGGATGGGAGGTCATCGGAGGTGGCCGGGCCGGTGATGAATGCGCTGCGATCCGGGGAGAGCGGAGTATTCCGGTTCCGCACCTCGGACCACAAGCCCTACTATTTATCCTATGGTCCCACAGGAGTGAACGGCTGGATGACGGTGACGATTCTCCCGTCGTCTCTGTTTATGACCTTTTCTGACTGGTATGTCATTTTAATGCTGGGCAGCCTTCTGACGGCGCTGGCCGTATTCGGAGCTTTTTTCCTTCAGCTGCTGCGCAGCTCCAATGACAATGAAAAGCGTCTGGAGGAGCTGGCTCTGACGGACGAAGTCACTGGCGGCATTAACAAAATCGATTTTCGGATGAAATATCATGAGCTGTGCAGAAAAGGGGAGGCGGATCAGTTTGCAGTCGCCCTTCTGGACTGTGTAGACTTCAAGGCAATCAATGAAACACAGGGGCTGAAGATGGGGGACGAGATGCTGGCTTACTTCTACCAGGTCATCCGCAGGCGTCTCAGCCAGGAGAGGGGAGAGTTTGTCTCAAGGACAGAGATGGACTATTTCTTCCTGTGCATGCGGGAGAAAAGTCCGTCAGTCATCGCCGCGCGCCTGGAGGAGATTGTAAGGGAAATCAACGAATTCAGCCACCGCAGGGATCTGATGCTCTCGGGACGCAGGATTATGTTCCGCAGAGGAGTCAGCTTTGTGCAGGATAATCAGACGGATATCTCCATTATCCAGGATCAGGCCAGAATTGCGCTGAAGGGCCAGACAGAGCCGGAGGTCTGCGTATTTTTTGACGCGGCAGCCGCCGAAAAGATTCAGAAAGAGCGGGAGATTGAACAGCTCTTTGACCGGGCGGTGCAGAATGAAGAATTTCAGGTTTATTTCCAGCCGAAGGTGAGTCTGAGCCAGAATAGAATTACAGGGGCGGAGGCTCTGGTGCGGTGGAACCGGCCTGGAAGCGGAGTGATATCTCCGGGCGAGTTTATTCCTGTGCTGGAGCGGAGCGGGAAAATCCGGGCCCTGGATCGATATGTATTTGAGAAAGTCTGCATCTGGCTGGGAGAGAGAAAACGAAGAGAGCAGGAGACGTTCCCCGTTTCAGTCAATCTTTCCAGAAGCAATTTTATCTATGACAGCTTTTTAGAGGAGTTCATAGAGATTGCAGACCGCCATCAGGCAGACAGGAATATGATAGAGCTTGAGGTGACAGAGACCGTCTTTCTGACAGAGGAAAATATACAGAAGGTGAAGCGGGAGATAAGGGCGATCCATGACTGCGGCTTTCGATGCGCGCTGGACGATTTCGGCGTAGGCTTCTCCTCGCTGACGCTCTTAAAGGAATTTAATATTGATTCCCTGAAAATGGATCGATCCTTCTTCTCGGATCTTGACAACGCCAAGACCAGAAATGTGATCAGCTGCATTCTGGAGCTGGCAGAACAGCTGGACATGGAAACCGTGGCAGAGGGAATCGAGACGGAGGAGCAGATCGATTCCCTGAGGAGGCTTGGGTGCGACGTTGTGCAGGGATACTATTTTTCCAGACCGCTTCCGCAGGAGCAGTTTGAAAGATGGATTCAGGAATTTGAGGAGATTCATGTCCGGGAGGACAGAGAATAGATAAGAGGAGGAAAAACAGTGAAATTTGCATATCCGGCAGTATTTACACAGGAAAACGATGGAAAATATAAGGTGGTATTTCCCGATCTGGAGGGCTGCGCCGCAGAAGGAGATACTTTGGAGGAAGCGATTGAGAAGGCAAAGGAGGCAGAATCGGCTTGGATTGAGGTGGAGCTGGAGGACAGCTGGGAGCTTCCGGGGATTACCCACAGAGACGATATGGAGCTTCCGGAGGGAAGTTTTATGCGAGAGGTGGCCGTAAGAATTAAGCTGGTGGACGACTACGATTAAGGGCCAAACAGATGCGGAAAGCGGCTGCTTGGGCAGGCGGAGAAAAAAATAAAAAAATTTCAAAAAACAGTTGACGGGAGTCGGAAGCTATAGTATAATAACACTCGTTGTTGGGGTATCGCCAAATGGTAAGGCAACGGACTCTGACTCCGTCATTTCAAGGTTCGAATCCTTGTACCCCAGTTAAATGGGAAAAGGCCGGTTTTCTGCGAAAGCAGAGAACCGGCCTTTTTGCATTTTGATTTTGCGTTCTGATTTCTGCTGTCCGTTCAATACGCCCTGCAAAGCCGCCGGATTTCATTTCTCATTGTGAAATTTAAACAGAAACTATTTCATATGGAGAAAAGAACCACGGATTCTAATGATTTTATATGGAATCCTGGGAAGGACGGAGGGAATATTTGACAGATCGAACAGTTTTTAGGAGAGAGCCTGCAAGATAGACAAAAAAACAGGCGTTTTTTGGCAGTTGAGACAATAGCTCGCCCGGAGGAAGCGTGATATAATAGCTGACGATAGAATATCGTGCCGATTTAGGCGGGCAAAGCAGATACGAAAGGAACCTTTCAGGCGGGTTTAGGAGGAAAAGGATGGCAGGATTGTCGCTGAAGAATGTTACAAAGTACTATCAGAACGGGCATGTGGCAGTGAGAGATTTTACCCTTGATATAGCAGATTCGGAATTTGTGGTTCTGGTTGGGCCGGAGGGCTGCGGCCGTTCCACCGTGCTGCGCATGATCGCGGGGCTGGAGGATATCTCCTCCGGAGAGCTTTTGATAGACGGAAAGAGAGTCAACGAGGAGGGAACCAGGGAGAGAGAGGTGGCCATGCTCTTTGAAAACTGCGTTTTGTATCCGCAGATGTCTGTCTATGAAAATATGGCTTTCGGGCTCCGGTTAAAGCGTCTTCCGGAACAGGAGATTGACAGGGCGGTCCGAGCCATGGCTGAATACCTGAATCTGACTGGAGAGCTGGACGCCCTGCCGGAGCAGCTGACAGAGGCCCAGAGACAGCTGGCGGCAGTGGGACGGGCTCTCGTGAAAAAACCGCAGGTATTTTTAATGGACAGACCGTTCTCCAGCCGGAACGCAAAGATTAAGGAAGACATGCAGAATGAGCTGATTGCTCTTTACAAGACGTTAAAAACCACGTCTATTTATGCCACAGTGGATCCGGTAGAGGCCATGAAGATGGGGACGAAGGTGGTAGTGATGAACGAGGGAACCATTCAGCAGGCCGGCACTCCGAAGGAAATCTATGACACTCCTGCCAACCGCTTTGTGGCCGGATTTATGGGAAATCCTGGCGTGAATATGCTGGATCTCCGGATTGGCGAGGAGGACGGCCGCCTTTACGGAGAGCTGAAGGGGACAAGGGTGGCGCTTCCGGAGGCCTTCTCAGAGCGTCTCAGAAGGGAAGATTACATAGGAAAAGAGCTTGTGCTCGGCATCCGGCCGGAGCATGCGTCTGTGGGAGACAGAGATCCGAAAGATCCGTCCAACGAGGTGTTCACAGCCCTGGCAGAGGACTGCCAGATTTCCGAGGACGGCCTTCTTCTGACGCTGTCGGGGGAAGAGGGAACCTTTACGATCCGCCTTTCAGAGCCCATGAAGAGGATGCCAAAAGATAAAGTGAGCTTCTATGTGGACAAGAAACGGTTCCTTTTCTTTGACAAGGAGACGGGACGAATCATTCTGTAGGCAGGGCTGCCTGCTTACAGAGACAATACGGCGGCAGGAGAGCTGTTTGGAAATCCGCTCAGAGGCGGAGGAGAAACGGTCTCCTGCCTTTTTGTACTGCGGTCTGCTTTCATTTTTTTGTGAAGAATTGATAATTTCTCTTTCATTTTTCCGCGTTTTGCATTAATATAGTAATCAGGGAAAATTTAGAAAAGGAGAGAAGGCTATGATATCAAATCAGATACTCCAGACAAATATAGAGGGATTAAAAGGGATTACAAGAGTGGATCTGTGCATCTGCGATACAGAGGGAAAGATCCTGGCCTCCACATTTGCTGGTGCGGAAGAGTATGAACATGCGATTCTCGCGTTTGTGGAATCGCCGGCAGACAGCCAGGTGCTTCAGGGACACCAGTTTTTCAAGGTATTTGACGAACATCAGCTGGAGTACGTCCTGCTTGCCAAAGGGGGAAGCGACGACGTCTACATGGTGGGCAAGATGGCGGCCTTCCAGATACAGAATCTGTTAGTTGCGTATAAAGAGCGGTTTGACAAGGATAATTTTGTCAAGAATCTGCTTCTTGACAATCTGCTTCTGGTGGACATCTACAACAGGGCCAAGAAGCTTCACATTGAGACGAACGTAAAGAGAGTTGTGTTCATCATCGAGACGCAGATGGAGAAGGACGGAAACGCTCTGGAGACGGTGAGAAGCCTGTTTTCGTCCAAGACCAGGGATTTTATTACAGCGGTAGATGAGAAAAATATTATCCTGGTCAGAGAGGTGAAGCAGGGCGAAACCTACAGCGATCTGGAAAAGACTGCGAATATGCTGTTAGATATGCTGAATACGGAGGCCATGTCCAAGGTAAACGTAGCGTTTGGAACGATTGTCAATGAGATCAAGGACGTATCCCGCTCTTACAAGGAAGCCAAGATGGCTCTGGACGTAGGCAAAATCTTCTACAGCACGAAGAACGTGGTGGCGTACAGCAGGCTTGGAATCGGCCGTCTGATCTATCAGCTGCCGCTTCCTCTGTGCCGGATGTTCATCAAGGAAATCTTTGACGGCAAGTCACCGGACGATTTTGACGAGGAGACGCTTACGACCATTAATAAGTTCTTCGAGAACAGTCTGAACGTGTCGGAGACCTCCAGGCAGCTTTACATCCATAGAAATACGCTGGTGTACCGTCTGGACAAGCTTCAGAAGAGCACAGGTCTCGATCTGCGGGTTTTTGAGGACGCCATCACCTTCAAGATTGCCCTGATGGTTGTCAAATATATGAAATATATGGAAAATCTGGACTATTAGGAGAAGGACAACAGAATAAGCAAAAGCTGACTGCTGCAGTATGTGAGGGGGAACTATTGTGCGGATAACGCGGCCTCATGTATTGCAGCAGTTTATCTCAGCGCACATAAGCGCAGGAGAGCAACGCTCTGGGAGCGAGTTTTAAATGCATTTGGGAGAACAAGAATGATAGAGATCAAAAATCTCAATAAAACCTATGACAATAAAAACAAGGCCCTGAAAAACATTAATATTCATATTGAGCAGGGTGAATTTGTGTTCATTATGGGGCGCAGCGGTTCCGGCAAGTCGACGCTGATGAAAATTCTGTTGAAGGAGGTGGAACCCACCTCCGGACAGGTGATTGTCAACGACATGGAGCTGGGGAAAATGCCCAGACGCTATGTGCCGAAGTACAGGAAAATGCTGGGAGTCGTATTCCAGGATTTCCGCCTTTTAAAGCATATGACAGTCTATGAAAACGTGGCCTTCGCCCAGCGCGTTCTGGGCCTGCCTGTCAGAAAGATCAAGGAGAACGTCCCCGCCATGCTGCGGCAGGTGGGACTGTCCTCCAAGTATAAATCCTATCCGGATCAGCTGTCTGGAGGAGAGCAGCAGAGAGTGGCCATTGCCAGGGCTCTGATTAACAATCCGGCGGTGCTTCTGGCGGACGAGCCTACGGGAAATCTGGACGCCCACAATTCCATGGAGATTATGGGGCTGCTGGAGCAGATCAACCGAAGAGGGACCACAGTAGTAGTAGTGACTCACAGCCACGAGATTGTGGAGCGGATGGGAAAACGGGTGATTACCATTGACCGGGGGACCGTGATCAGCGACGAGGTAATGCCGCCCTGGGACTACGGAGAGCTGCAGGTGGACGAGCTTCACACCAGGCACGGCGAATCGGGCCAGGATCTGGGCTGGTACGGGGGAAATGGAAGCGTGGTGCTTCCGGAGCGCGAGGAGGACGAGGTCTGGGATCAGACTTCCCGCGAGTCTGGCAGTGAAAAGACCGTTCCCTTCCATGAGCTGAGCAAACGCCGCAAAAGAGGCAGAAAAAGAGGAAAACAGGGATGAGAATAGGCACATTTTGGTACTGCCTGAAGGAGGGCATTAAAAATATAGGTAAAAATATATGGTTTTCGCTGGCATCCATGGCCATTATTTCTGCCTGCATCTTTTTATTCTGCATTTTTTTCTCATTGGTGGCCAACGTCCAGTACATGGTGAGAAATTTGGAGACAACGGTGGGAATCACCGTATTTTTCGACGAGGATCTGGGCGAAGCGGAGATCAAGGCCATAGGAGACCAGATTGGAAAGCGGCCGGAGGTGAAGGAGTATTCCTATGTTTCCCCGGAGGAGGCCTGGGATTCTTTTAAGGAGGATTACTTTGAGGGAATGGAGGAGCTGGCAGCAGGATTTGAGGAGGATAATCCGTTAGCTGATTCCGCATCCTACACGATTTTTTTAAAGGATTTGACAAAGCAGGAGGAGATGGTTTCCTGGCTTAAGTCTCTGGACGGAGTCAGAAGAGTCAACTATTCCAAGGATGTGGCGGCTGGAATGACAGATTTCAACAAGATGTTAGGCGGCGTGTCACTCAGTATTATTCTGCTTCTTCTGGCAGTGGCGGTGTTCCTGATCAGCAACACCATCCGGACGGCGGCGTCCTTCCGGAAAAATGAAAACCGCATTATGCGCCTGATCGGAGCGACGAATTTCATGATCCGCTCTCCCTTTGTGGTGGAGGGAATCATCATCGGGCTGGCGGGAGCGGCTGTGCCGCTCGGCCTGATTTATGTGGTGTATAAGCAGGCGGCCATATATCTGGAACAGAATTTCCAGCAGATTTCCAGCCTGATTGTATTTCTGCCAATTCAGGAAATTTTCCCGTATATGGCAGGAGTGGCCATGGTGCTGGGAGTGGGAATCGGCTTTGTGGGCAGCTTTTTCACAATCCGCAGGCATCTGAAGGTGTAGGAGGGCATACGGATGAGAAAAGGAAGATGGAAAGCAGGGGTGGTTCTTCTGGCCGCGGCTCTCTGGGCAGTTCCTGTTCAGGCGGCGAAAAAGGGCGACATTGACAGCGCCAAGGATCAGATTTCCTCTCTGGAGGAAGAAAAGAAGAAGACAGAAGAGACGATCAAAAACCTGGAGGGGCTGAAGGCGGATACAGAGAGCTACGTCAGACAGCTGGATTCTGATCTGGAGGAGCTTGATCAGGAGCTGACTTCTCTGTCCGGGCAGATCACGGATAAGGAAGCCGAGATTGACGAGACGAAGAAGCAGCTGGAGCAGGCGAAGAAGACGGAGGAAGAACAGTACAATTCCATGAAGCTTCGCATCAAATATATGTATGAGAAGGGAGATACCAGCTACCTGGATCTTCTCATGGAATCCGGATCTCTTTCCGAGATGTTAAACCGGGCGGAGTATATCCAGCAGATTTCTTCCTACGACAGGAAGCAGCTGGCCAGATACGGCGAAATCAAGGATGAGATTGCAGAGAGCGAGAAAAAGCTGGAGGCGGAGCACGCAGATCTTCTTTCCCTGAAGGATAAGACGGAGGCGAAGCAAAGCTCGGTAGAGCGTCTGGTAAACGAAAAGACCAAGGAGCTTCAGAAGTATCAGAATCAGATTTCGGCCAACGAGGCCCAGCTGGCCTCCTACCAGGCTGACATTAAGGCCCAGGAGGACAGGATTAAGCAGATTGAGGCGGAGCTGAAACGCCAGGAGGAGGAAGCGAAGAAGAAGGCGGAGGCCCAGGGACAGACGTATAAACCGGTCAGCATTGGGAACATTAATTTCGTATGGCCCTGCCCGTCCAGCGGGCGGATCACCTCGGGCTTCGGCGGCAGAACCTCTCCGACAGAGGGGGCGTCCAGCAATCATCAGGGAATTGACATCGGGGCTTCGTCGGGAAGCGATATTATCGCTGCTGCAGACGGCACGGTGACTATCTCTACATACAGCTACTCGGCCGGAAATTATATTATGATCAACCACGGCGGTGGAGTTTCGACTGTATACATGCACTGCTCTAAGCTTCTGGTATCAGCGGGAGAGACGGTGAAAAAGGGGCAGGTCATTGCCAAAGTGGGATCGACCGGCTATTCGACGGGACCGCATCTTCATTTTGGAGTGAGACTGAACGGCAGCTATGTCAATCCGTCGAAGTACGTAAGTCCGTAGCGGCAGGAAACAGACGCAGGAGGATGAAAGAATGGAAAATAAAAATAAATTCTGGAAGGGAGTCATGGCAGGCGTATTTGCCACAGCTTTTGTATGCCTGGCGGCGGTGGCCGCCTCGGTGGGAATTTATATGTTCGGCAGCCAGACTCTCACAAGGGCGCAGAACAGCTCAGGCGAGGCGTCCGGGGAGGCGGCTTCCCTTGATATGGAACAGGTCAATCAGAAGCTGGGCGTCATCCTGGATTTAATCAACGAGGTCTATTTGTTTGACACCGATCCGTCTCTGGAGGAGGCGGGGATCTATAAAGGGCTGATGTACAGTCTGGGAGATTTATACGCGGATTACTACACGCCGGAGGAAATGCAGGCCATGCAGGAGCAGACCACAGGCGAATACTGCGGAATCGGAGCCATGATTTCCCAGGATCGTATGACAAATGTGGCCACAGTTACCAAGGTGTACAAGGATTCGCCGGCAGAGGAGGGAGGACTGCTCCCGGGAGACGTTCTCTACAAGGTGGGAGATCTGGATGTGACAGCCATGGATCTGGATACCATTGTAGAGCAGCATGTGCGGGGAGAGGAAAATACCTCTGTCTCCATGACTGTATACAGAAACGGCGAGGAAGTGGAGCTTACCATGGTCCGCCGCCAGCTGGAAATCCAGACCGTGGAGTACGAAATGCTGGATGAGAAGACAGGATATCTGGAAGTCTCAGAGTTTGACACGGTGACGGCGGACCAGTTTAAGGCAGGTCTGGATCAGCTGACTTCCCAGGGAATGGAACGTCTGGTGCTGGATCTGAGAAATAATCCAGGCGGCGAGCTGAACGCGGCCGTGGCCATGATTGATTATCTGCTGCCAGATGGAGAGACGATTGTATCCATTGCCGATAAAAACGGCGAGGGGGAGACCTACAGCTCTGAGGACGGCCATCAGATGGATCTTCCTGTGGCCATACTGGTAAACGGAAATTCCGCCAGCGCGTCTGAGGTGTTTACAGGGGCTATGAAGGATCATGACAGAGCCGTGGTGGTTGGCACTACTACGTTTGGAAAGGGAATTGTCCAGTCCCTGTACACTCTGCAGGATGGAAGCGGCATTAAGCTTACCACCGAGCATTACTATACCCCGGAGGGAACCGATATTCATGGAGCGGGAATTGAACCGGATGTGTCGGTAGAGCTGAAGGAGGGGCTTGAAACTATGATTGAGATTCCGAAAGATCAGGATAATCAGCTTCAGGCCGCTGTGGAGGCGCTGAATCAGAAGTAAGAAAGTAAGAAAATTAAGAAAAATAGACAGGTACAGTGATTAACTGCGTTTTCTCTTCGGTTTGCGCATCTGTGATCCGCCATTCGCGAAAACTCGCCTTACGGCTCAGACATTTCGCTCGGTGGCGGAAATTAGCACAAACCTCACTGAGAAAGCCTCGTTATCATCACTGTACCTGTCTATTTTTTTAGTCAAGAGCCTTTAACAGTTCCTCTGCCGCGTCTTTCGGGGTAGCCCAGGAGGTGACCAGGCGGACGGCGGTATGGTTCTCGTCTGTCTTTTTTTCGCAGAGTCCGCCCCACTGGCCCATAAGAATTTCTGCCAGCCTGTCGTCTACAATGGGGAAGAGCTGGTTGGACAGGGAGGGAGCCAGGAAGGAGAAGCCTCTGTCTGTGAAGCCCTGACGTATAAGCTGCGCCATCTCATTGGCATGGGAGGCCATCTCGTAGAACAGGCCGTCTGTAAACAGAGTTTCAAACTGGATTCCTAACAGCCATCCCTTAGCTAAGAGGGCGCCGTTCTGCTTGATGAAATAGCGGAAATCCTCCTTGATGCGGTCGTTTCGTATGACCAGAGCTTCCCCCATCAGAGCGCCGTTTTTTGTGCCTCCAATATAAAATACGTCAGTCAGATCCGCCAGGTCCGCCAGCGTCAAATCATTGACAGAGCTTGTGAGAGCAGATCCCAGCCTTGCCCCGTCCAGGAAAAGATAGAGATTTTTCCGGCGGCAGAGGCGGCTTAAGTCCTCCAGCTCTTTTTTTGTATACTGTGTGCCAAGCTCAGTGGTGTTGGAAATATAGACCATTTTCGGCTGAACCATGTGTTCGTCCGGATGGGCGGCCAGAGCTTTCTCAATTTCAGGGACAGTAAGCTTTCCGTCTGTATGAGGGATGGCGATAACCTTGTGCCCGGTGGCCTCGATCGCTCCTGTTTCGTGGACGTTTACATGCCCGGTGGAGGCTGCGATCACCGCCTGGTGAGGCCGCAGAGCCGCGTCAATCACCGTTTTATTTGTCTGAGTTCCGCCTACCAGAAAGTGGACAGCCAGATCGGAGCGGACGCCGTTGGGGCCGCTGCACTCTTTTATAATCAGTTCTCTCGCCTTCTCACAGTGGGAGTCCAGACCGTAGCCTGGATTCTGAGTCAGATTGGCGTTTATCATGGCCTCTAAAATTCTGGGATGGGCCCCTTCGCTGTAGTCGTTGGTAAATTTGTGAAAATTCATATCTGCCTCCTTGAACTGCGCGGCAGGACGCCCCCGTCTGAAAGGGCAGGATGCGCAGCGTGCCGTAAGTATTTTGTATGCTTTTATTTTGGGGGAAGAGAGGGAGGTTGTCAAGGGAGAAAACGGCGCGTTCTGCTTTTCTAAACGAACATTTCATCGAGAGACGAAAATGAACCAGAGAGCGGAGTAAAACTGCAGCATAAAAACTTCATAATGAAATATCAAAAATGAAACAAGTGAAAAAGTTGCAGAAAAATTGTGCAGAATATACAATAGAAAAGTGGAAAATATAGTAGAATATATAAAAAAAACAGTACATATTTACTTCAAATTGTGCAGATGCTATGATTTTTTCAACAGATAACTTCATTTGCGGAATTTGAATCTGGAGGAAAAACATGAACGAATTACTGGTAAAAATCCGTTTTCTGATTCCGTCGCTGCCCAGAGCCGAGAAGGCTTTTGCCCAGGCCCTTTTGGAGAATCCAGAGGCGATTACTCAACTGACGCTGGCGGCTATTGCTGCAGAATCAGGAAGTAGCGAGGCCTCAATTATTCGCTTCTGCAAACGGATGGGATATCACGGATATTCAGGGCTGAAGGAGGCGTTTACAGCGGCGATTGCAGAGGGAGAGGAAATCCATGAAGAGGGAATTGAGGAAACAGATGGTATAGAAGTTATATTGAAAAAAGTGTTTCAGAGCAATGTTCAGACACTTCAGAATACCATGGTTTTGGCCAATGACGGTTATCAGGCAGCGCTGGACGCGATTATTTCAGCAAAATCTATCCATTTTTTCGGCGTAGGAGATGCATTTGCAGCCTGTCAGTTCGCATTTATGAAATTCTGTCGTCTGGGAATTCCGTGTTCTGCTTACAGCGATGTGATGCTTCAGTATATCACAGCAGATAATCTCCGGCCTGGGGATGTGGCTTTGGCGATTTCCTATGAGGGAAGATCACGAAATGTGGTTCAGGCTATGAAAATTGCAAAGCTCAGAGGAGCAACCACGATAAGCATTACAAAAATGAATAAATCTCCGCTTTTAAAATATACAGATATCAGCCTGTTCACCTCTGTCAGCGATTTGACAGTAGGGCGGGATAAGGTGACAAGAAGAGTGGCAGATCAATTTATTTTAGATGTGCTTTATTTGGGCTATATCACAAAGACAAAAAGAGATTACTCCAAACGGCTGAAGCGGACCCAGACAGCCATTGACTGCAATAAATTGATGTAAAAAGACAGAAATAAAAGATAGAAAAGGTGACAGATATGGTACAGCTTGCGCCGTCAATTTATGCGGCTGATTATTACAGCCTGGGAGAACAGATGAAAGTGATGGAGGAGGAGGGAATCTCTATTCTCCATCTGGATGTGATGGACGGGCAGTTTGTTCCCGGATTTTCATTTGGGCCAGAGTTTATTGCAAAGCTCAGACCGCACAGCAGGCAGCATTTTGACGTCCATTTAATGACACAGCAGCCTCAAAATTTAATCCGCCAGTGTGTGGAGTCAGGAGCCGATACGATTCTTCTCCATTGGGAGGCGTTTGAGGATGAAAAAAGTCTTCTGAACGCAGTGGAAAGCATTCACAATTTTGAAAAAAAAGCTGGTATTGTTTTGAATCCGGAGACAGAGCTTTCTGCTTTAACACCAGATTTATGGAAGAAGGCAGACAAGCTTCAGCTGATGACTACAAGGCCCGGACGAAAAGGCCAGAGCTTTTTAACTTTTTCTCTGGAGCGGTTCAGGCAGGCCAAGCTGACAGCAGAACAGCTGGATGTGCAGACAGAGCTTCAAGCGGACGGCGGTGTGAATTTGTCTAATATACAGCAGCTGATTGCCAGCGGAGCGGAAACTTTCGTAGTGGGAAATGGACTGTTTACCGGAAAACTTCGGGAAAATATTAAGGCATATCAAGCTGTTTTAACAGAAGGGAGGGCAGGAGATGAAGCAGTATTTTATAGGGATTGATATAGGGACAAGCGCAGCTAAAACACTCCTCATGGATGAGCATGGAGTGGTGACAGCTCAGGTTTCCAGAGAATATCCTCTCTATCAGCCGGCAAATGGATGGGCGGAGCAGGATCCGGAGGATTGGAGAAACGCTGTATTTTCGGCAGTCAGGGAACTGGTGGAGCGCTCTCAGGCAGAGCCGGAGCAGGTCATGGGAATCGGCTTCTCCGGCCAGATGCATGGACTGGTTATGCTGGATGAGAACGGAAAACCAATTCGGCGATCCATTATCTGGTGCGATCAGAGATCAGCAGAGCAGACAGAAGAAATGTGCTCTCTGATGCCGGAAGAGAAATGGCTGGAAATTACAGCAAATCCTCCGATTGCCGCCTGGACAGCAGCTAAAATTTTATGGGTGAGGAAGGAAGAGCCGGAAAACTGGGAAAAATGCCGACACATTCTGCTGCCCAAGGATTATATACGTTACTGTCTCACTGGAGTTTTTGCAACGGACGTGTCCGACGCGTCGGGAATGCAGCTGCTCGATGTAAAAAACAGAGTTTGGTCAGATACTGTACTGGAAGGTCTCTCTATTGATAAAGCAATGCTGGCTCAGGTATTTGAGTCTCAGGAGGTAACGGGAACTCTGCTTCCGGAGGCAGCAAAAGAGCTGGGATTGACAGAGAAAGTCAAGGTGGTGGCGGGAGCGGCGGATAATGCGGCAGCAGCTGTGGGAATCGGAGTGGTCAGGGACGGCGAAAGCTTTACGACCATAGGAACTTCCGCTCTTTTATATACGCACCTGGAACGATATACGCCTGTGCCTGGAGGAGGACTTCACCTGTGCTGCGCCGCAGTGCCTGGAAGCTGGTTTACCATGGGAGGTCCCCAGGCGGCAGGGCTTTCCCTGGAATGGTTTAAAGATTTCTATTGCCAGGATATGATAGAACAGGCGGACAGAGAGAACAGAAATGTTTATCAGCTGATCAATGAGGCGGCGGAAAAAATTCCGGCTGGAAGCGAACGGCTGATCTATATGCCATACCTGATGGGGGAGAGAACTCCCCATATGAACCCCAAATGCAGAGGGGCTTTTGTAGGACTTAACATTATTCACCAGAAATCTCATCTGCTGCGGGCAATCATGGAAGGAATCGCCTATTCCCTGGCGGACTGCAATGCGCTTTTAAAGGAAACGGGAACAGAAATTTCTTCTATGAAGGCCTGCGGAGGAGGCAGTAAGAGCAAACTGTGGCGTCAGATTCTGGCAGATCTTTACGAGTGTGAAATACAGACGCTTGCCGAGGAGGAGGGGCCTGCTTATGGCGCGGCTATTTTAGCCGGAGTGGGAACCGGGGTATTTCCGGACGTTTCCTGGGCCTGCAGGCAGTTTATAAAAACAGGCGATACAGTGAAGCCGGACAGCGGGGAAGCAGAGCTTTATAAAAAGTATCATGCAGTCTACGACAGTCTGTATTGCCATATGACAAAGGATTTTGAGGCACTGTATGAGCTTTAGAATAAGCTTCTGCAGACTTCGAAATAGATATTGAGAAATGATTTATATAATGTAAGAGGAGGAAAACAAGATGAAGAAGAAATTTTTAGCAGTGTTATCATGCGGATTAGCAGCAACATTTTTGTTTGGCTGCTCAAACAATGCGTCTCAGAAGGCGGAGACAACAGCTGCACAGACAGAGGATGCAAAAGAGAGCCAGAAACCGTCTGAGGAAACTGCAGAAAAGATGGGGACAGACACCTCTTCAGAGGGAGGAATGACCTTTGGTGTCACCTACTGGATCGAGTCTGACTTCTTCAAGACAGTGGCTGATTCTATCACAAAGGCAGCTGAGGCAGAGGGAAATAAAACAGTTGTGGTAGACGCGCAGCAGGACAGCACAAAACAGCTTCAGGTGGTAGAGGATTTTATTGCTCAGGACGTAGACGCAGTATTTTTAAATCCTGTTGACAAGGATGCAATTGAACCGGCTCTTCAGAAACTGGACGAGGCTGGAATTCCAGTGGTTAACTTTGATTCAGCAGTAGGAAATCTGGATCTGGTAGACGCGTATGTAGCTACTGATAATATTCAGGCAGGTAAGCTGTGCGGAGAAGCCATGCTGAAGGACTTCCCGGACGGCGGAAAGATTGCCGTACTTAACTATCCGGCTAACAGTGCCTGCGTTGACAGAGAGAAAGGCTTCTTAGAGACCATTGAGGGTAAGGGATTTGAGATCGTAGAAACCTTTGACGCAGAGGGAACCGTTGAGAAGGGACAGAATATTACAAGTGATATTTTACAGGCACACCCAGACTTAGACGCAATTTTCTCCATCAATGATCAGGCGGGTATGGGCGCTTATGCAGCCTGCATGACATCAGGAGCCGACGTGGCTATCTATGGCGTAGACGGAGCTCCGGAGGCAAAGCAGGTAATTGCCAAGGAAGGCAGTATCTACCGGATGACAGCAGCCCAGTCTCCGATTAAGATTGGAACTCAGTGCTATGAGACAGTTAAGGGAATTCTGGCAGGACAGGAGCCAGAGCAGTTCCAGATTGATGTTCCGGCTTTTGCGATTGACAGTGAGAATATTGCCGAATATCTGAACGCAGGATGGCAGTAAGAAGCAGAGGTTAAGGGATACAGACAAGGAGCGGCAGAGGATGGAAGAATTACTGAGGATGGAGGGAATTTCCAAATCCTTCTCAGGAGTCAGAGTGCTGAACCGTGTGGAGCTGACTGTGAAGCACGGGGAGGTACACGCTCTTTTAGGGGAGAATGGAGCAGGAAAATCCACGCTGATTAAGATACTTGGCGGAGCCTACACAAAAGATGAGGGAACGATTTACATTGAGGGGAATAAGACAGAGATCACAAGTGTGGAGAGCGCCAGAAGCCATGGAATCCGTGTGATTCACCAGGAACTGATGCTGATTCCCTACATGACTGTGGCAGAGAATATTTTCCTGGGGCAGGAGCCGAAGACGAAGCGAGGGACTGTAGATACAGCGAAAATGAACCGGGATACGGCTGCCTTTCTGAAGGAAATGGAATTAGATATCCAGCCGGATGAGCAGGTAGGAAGGCTCAACATTGCGAAACAGCAGATGGTGGAGATTGCAAGAGCAATCTCCTTCGGCGCTAAAATTATAGTAATGGACGAGCCTACCTCCTCCCTGACAGACACAGAGGTGGAGGTTCTCTTTAAGGCAATTCGGAGGCTGAAGGAAAAGGGAGTCGGCATTATCTATATCAGCCACAGGATGTCAGAGCTGGATGAAATCGCAGACCGGATTACAGTAATGCGCGATGGAGAGTATATTGCGACAGTGGTGACAAAGGATACAACCCACGATCATCTGGTGAGTCTGATGGTAGGGCGTTCTCTGGGAGATTTGTACGACAAGCACAACCATTCCGGAGAGGAAACCGTGCTTTCTGTTCATCATCTGGCAGCAGGAAAGGAAGTCAGAGATGTTTCCTTTGAACTGAAAAAGGGAGAGGTACTGGGATTTTCGGGTCTGGTGGGATCGGGCCGTTCAGAGACGATGGAGGCTTTGTTTGGTCTCAGGAGGAAGGACTCTGGAGAAATCCTCGTGAATGGGAAGAAGGTCCAGATAAAGAATGTAAAAGATGCCATGAACTGCGGTCTTGGCCTGGTTCCGGAGGACAGGAAAAAAGAGGGAATTTTTGCTGTTCAGGGAATACGCTTTAATACCACGATTGAAGTGCTGGATCAGTTTTTAAAGGGAGGAACATACAGCCGGGAAAAAGAGATTTCTCTGATTCGGACATACGTAGATCAGGTGATGGAAACAAAATATGCTGGAATTGAACAGCCGATCGGAAGACTGAGCGGAGGCAATCAGCAAAAAGTTATTATCAGCCGGTGGCTTCTTGCCACAGAGAAAATTTTGATCTTGGACGAACCGACCAGAGGCATTGACGTAAAGACAAAGGCGGATATTTATCATTTAATTGATCGCCTGACAGCGGAGGGCCTGTCTGTGATCTTTATTTCTTCTGAGATGCCAGAGCTTATCAATATGTGCGACCGGATTGTGGTGATGAATCACGGAAGGACGACAGGTGTGCTTTCCAGGGAGGAATTTACCCAGGAGCGTATTATGGAATTATCCACAAAGGAATTGTAAAGAGGTGACAAAAATGAAGCATAAATGGGGGCAGTCAGCAGTAAACACAATTAAAATGAACTTCGGCATTCTGATGGGCCTTTTGATCCTCTGTGTGGGACTTACGTTCCTGACAGATAAATTTGCTACAGTAACAAACTTTTTCAATGTCATAAGACAGATTACAATCAATTTGTATCTGGCCTGCGGCATGACTTTTGTCATCCTTTTAGGAGGCATTGACCTGTCGGTGGGTTCTGTCATTGCTGTGTCAGGATGCATCAGTGCGGGCATGATTACATGGCTGGGACTGCCTGTTCCAGTGGGAATTCTGATTGGCGTTTTCTTTGGAACCCTGATCGGAGCATTTAATGGACTGGTAGTTTCAAGAACTACAATTCCGGCCTTTATTGTGACGCTGGCGGCGATGAATATTGGCCGTGGAATTGCCAGAATTTATACCCACGCCCAGACAATTGCCGTTTTGGACGACGCATATACCTTCTGGGGAATGGGAGAGATTCTGGGACTCCCCATTCAGCTTTATCTGATTATTGCCGTTATTATTGTATCTTCCTTTATTCTAAACAGGACAAAGCTGGGACGCCACATTTATGCGGTAGGAGGAAATAAAACAGCGGCAGAGTATTCAGGAATTAATGTAAAAAAGGTTACATTCTTTGTGTTTGCCTTCAGCGGTTTTCTGGCGTCTCTGGCAGGAGTTCTGACAGTAGGAAGAACCTTTACAGCTACGATGATTATGGGAGACAGCGCAGAAATGGACGCCATTGCCGCAGTTGTGCTGGGAGGAACCAGCATGAGCGGAGGAAAGGGAAGCATTTCCGGAACAGTCATTGGCGTAATTGTAATCGGTATTTTGAAAAATGGAATGAATCTGTTAGGTATTGATTCCTCCTGGCAGTATGTAGTTCAGGGAATTGTAATTCTGATTGCCGTTTACATTGACTTTATTAAATCAGGAGGAACGGCCTCTGATTTAATTCGGAAACTGAAGCGGGCTTAGAGTGCAGTTCGGAACGATATTGAGATAGAGGAAGTAAAAGAGGAACATGCAGAATGGGATATACCAGGAAAGCAGAGGAGGTGCTCGGAGAGCTGAGCCGGGCCCTTCGAGGAATTGATGAAAAAGAAGTAACTGGAATGGTAGCCTGCCTTAACCGAGAAAACCGGATTTTCTGCGATGGGGCTGGAAGAAGCCGTCTCCAGGCGGAAGGGTTTGCCATGCGACTGGCCCAGATGGGATTTTTGGCCAGCGTGGTGGGAGAAGCGACAGCTCCAGCCATTACCCAAAATGATATTTTGATTATACTCAGCGGTTCCGGAGAAACGCCTGTGCTTCTGGAACATGGAAAAAAAGCCAAGAAAGCAGGAGCCCTGGTACTGGCGATAACGGCGTCGCCTCATTCCTCCCTGTCAGAATTGTGCGATGTTTCTGTAATTGTAAAGGCAGACAGAAAGGATCAGGCGGGAGGTTGCTCTATGCAGCCGATGGGAACGCTGTTCGAACAGAGTGCAGGAATCCTTTGCGACACAATGGTACTTCTCCTGATGGATCGGTTTCATATTACGGGAGAAGAAATGTTCAGAAACCACAGCAATTTAGAGTAATCGGAATTAGAATAAAAGCATGGGAATGGAAATCAGGAAAAGGATTAAGCAAGAAGATGGGAGGCGCAGGAAATATATGGGAAATACAGACAGCAGAATTCGAATCGGAGCCGTAGCCTGGGGACTTCCGGGAGGCGGCTCGTACAGTGTCAGAACTGTCCACGAAGCAGGCCTTTCAGGAATCCAGCTGGAACTGGGAAGTTTTGAGGCAGGATATCCTCTGGCCCAGAAGACGGTGATGGAAGGTTACCTGGAGGATGGAGAGCGATATGGAATAGAATTCCCTGCCCTTGTCTTAAATGATCTGATGGAGCATGAGTTTATTCATGGAAATTCTACCGAGAATGGGAAAATTGCCTGGGAGCAGATGGAGATCGGTGTGGAGACGGCGGCGCAGATGGGAATCCGCCGTTTGATGATTCCTAATTTTATTCACAATCTGATTACCTGTGAGGAGCATATTGAACATGCCAGAGAAGCTCTCAGCTATGCGTGCCGTCTGGGCGCAGAGCAGGGAATTACAATTTTGACAGAAAATGCTCTTGACTGGAAAAGACAGATTGAACTTCTGGATGCAGTAGGCGCAGACAATCTGAAAATTCACTTTGACACCCAGAATTTTAAATTTAATTTTGATATGGATCAGCTCAGCCAGCTGGAAGGACTGTATCCTTATATGGACACAATTCTTCATGTAAAAGACGGGACGGACGCTCCGGGAAATCGTCTGTTAGGAGAAGGAAATACAGATTTCTTCAGCCAGATGAAATATTTGAAGGAGCGGGGATTTGAAGGCTGGATTATTACAGAAAATTACTATAATCTGCTGCCTCTCAGGAACCAGGCCCGGTCAGGAGGCCAGATGGAACTTCTTTTGAGAGATGTGAATACGATTCAGGGATGCTTCGCGTAGAGAATTTTGCCGTATAGGGAAACCTGTACGGCATTTTTTTGCCATTCCCTGCGGTTGGCAAATGTCTTCTAAGGTATTATAATGAAACCTGATATAAGCGCCGGGCAGGCGTGAGAGAGGGAGGAGATGGAATGACATTTGACCAAATCATTATTTGGGTAATAGCAGCCGGGGCAGTCATCGGAGCGGCTGATAAAATTTTTGGGAACAGGCTGGGGCTGGGCCGGAAGTTTGACGAGGGATTTCAGGCTATGGGGCCGCTGGCCCTGGGGATGGTTGGAATCGTCTGTCTGGCTCCTGTGATTGCGGATGTGTCAGGCCCTGTGATTATTCCGGTATTTGAGGCGCTGGGAGCGGATCCGGCCATGTTTGGAGCGGTTTTAGCCAATGATATGGGCGGCTATTCTCTGGCTGTGGAGCTGGCCGAAAATCAGGAGGCGGGACTTTTAGCTGGAACGATTGTATCCTCCATGCTGGGGTGTACGCTGGTGTTTTCCATTCCTGTAGGCTTGAGTCTGATTGAAAAGGAGGATCGCCCTTATTTTTCCAGGGGATTTTTAATCGGTCTCATCACCATTCCGGCGGGAAGCGTCATAGGAGGCCTGGCCGCAGGCTTTGAGCTGTCCATGGTGCTTCGGAACATGGTTCCTGTCATTCTTCTGGCGGCTGTTCTGGCTCTGGGGCTGAAGGCGTTTCCGGAGGCCATGGTAAAAGGGTGCATGATATTCGGACAGTTGATTACGATTGTCATCTACATAGGGCTGGCGGCAGCTGCCTTTGAACATCTCACCGGGGCGGTGGTGATTCCGGGGATGGCGGACATTATGGAGGGAATGCGGGCAGTTGCAGGGATTGGGATTGTTCTGATTGGAACCTTTCCGGCGCTCACCATTCTCACAAAGCTGCTGGACAAACCGTTAAACCGGGCGGGGAGGAAGCTGGGACTTGATAAGACCAGCGCGGCAGGCCTGGTATTTACGCTGGCTAATTCTGTTCCTGTTTATACGATGATGAAGAATATGAACAAAAAGGGCATTATCGTGAACACAGCCTGGCTGGTTCCGGCTACGTCGGCGTTGGGGGCTCACCTGGGATTTACGGCAGGGGTAGAACCTTCCATGATCACTCCTGTCGTGGCGGGGAAGCTGTCAGCCGGCGTACTTGCCGTGTGCCTGGCTCTCTTTATGTGCAGGGACATGGAGGAGGCGTAAGAAGGAAGCGAAGGAAGAGATTGGGGAGGTGGAGGACATGACCCACAAGGATCAGACGCCGCTGGCGCAGATTGCGGCAGAAAAAATCATAGAGATGATCCGGGAAGAGAAACTGCAGCCGGGAGACCGTCTGCAGAATGAGTATGATTTGGCCAAGAGGCTGGAAGTGGGAAGAAGCACAGTCAGGGAGGCCATCAAAAGTCTGGAAACCAGGAACATTTTAACGATCAGAAGAGGAGCCGGAACTTACCTGTCCAGCCGGGAGGGGGTGGCGGAGGATCCTCTTGGGATTGCGCTGATGGGAAAAGACGAGGAGATTGCCCTGGAGCTTTTGGAGGTTCGCATGATTCTGGAACCGGAAAGCGCGGCGATGGCGGCGGTCCATGCTTCTAAGGAGGAGAAGGCTGCCATACGCAGGCAGAATCGGAGAGTTACTGCGATGATTGAGCAGGGGCTCAACCACACGGAAGAAGATTCCAAGTTTCATCAGCTGATTGCAAAGGCGACGGGAAACAGGATTATCGCCAAGCTGATTCCGATTATTTACCGATCGGTCAGCCTTACCATTGAGATGACAAACCGCCGGCTGTCGGAGACAACCATCCTGTTCCACGAACAGATTGTGGACGCCATTGAGCGCGGGGACGAGAGGGGAGCGAGAAGCGCGATGGTGGCGCACATGAGTGAAAATAGGCTTTACATCATTAAGGAGATCGAGAGAAAGAACCGTTTCCAGTAAACGAAAAAGAGCAAAGAGAGACAATTTAGAGATCAGACGTATCTGAAAAGAAAAAAACGAGCAGAAACAGCGTAAAACAGGCAGGTTGAACGCTTTTCTCACTCGTTTCTTTTTTGACGATTTTTAAGACATCAGACAAATTTGGGGCGGTTATTTGTATATAATACATATAAAATACACTTAAAATCGTGTAAAAAAGAGAAAAATATATACAATATTGCTAAAAATAAGTGTGTAATATATAATAAAACACATAAAATAAATCAGACATATTGCGCGAGGAGGAGAGCAAATGAAAGCGTTAGTGTATGCGGGACCTAAAAAAGCGGAGCTTCGGGACGTAGAGACAGGGGAAAAGAAGGAAGGCCAGATAAAGATTGACATAATCTACTGCGGCGTGTGCGGATCGGATATTGGAATTTATCTGGGAACCCATCCAAGGGCAAAGGCGCCTCTTGTGTTTGGACATGAGTTTCTCGGAGTGGCTGCGGAAGACGGAAAGAGAATCAAAAAAGGAGACAGGGTTGTGCCTTATCCGTTATTGTCCTGCGGACACTGCAAAGCGTGCAGAAACGGAAATGAGCATGTGTGCAATACGCTGGGGCTGATCGGAATTGACGTGGACGGGGGAATGTGCGAAAGCGTTTATGTGGACGAGGACGTTCTCTACAAGGTGCCGGAGGGAGTCAGCGACAAGGCGGCTGCAGTGATTGAGCCTTTGGCAGTGCTGGTTCATGCCATCCATATGTCAGGGTTTGAGCCTCTTGATACGGCGGTGGTGGCAGGCGCCGGCCCTATTGGAATGCTCTGCGCAGTTATGCTGAAACATGCGGGAGCCTCACAGATTTTTATTTCCGACGTGGCGGAAAAGAGACTGGAGGCTGCCAGGGAGCTGGGCATGATTCCGGTCAATCCGCTGAAAGAGGATTTGGAAGCTGTGGTAAAAGCGGCGACGGACGGAGAGGGATGCGACGTATTTTTCGAGTGCAGCGGCGCTGCGGCTGCGGCTGTGCAGATGACGGATGTCACGAGAGTGCGGGGAAAAATCTGCATGGTTTCAGTCCACAAGCAGCCCCATGAAGTGAATCTGCGGGATGTGAATTTTAAGGAACAGACACTGGTGGGAACCAGAGTTTACACGAAGGATGAGTTTGGCCAGGCCGTGGAGCTGACGAAGAAGCTGGAAAACCAGCTGGAGAAGATTGTGACCCATGTAGTGCCTCTTCGGGAAAGCGAAAAGGTCTTTGACATGATTGCGGATCCGGAATGCGGAACCATTAAGGTTGTGGTGGATTGTAAGGCGGTATAGACGGGCAGAAAAAGGAGGAGAGGGAATGAAACAGAGAGGGAAGGCAGTCACGGCAGGATGTATTCTGCTGGCTCTGCTGGCGGGAGTCGGGTTTACGAAGGCTGGAAGCAAGTACAGGACGCAGGAGGAAGTGAATCTGATTTTTTCAAACGTAACGTCCAATTCAGCCAAACAGGCGGCAGAAAAGTTTAAGGAGCTGGTGGAGGAATATTCTGGAGGAAAGATGACGGTGGACGTGTTCCAGGACAACCAGCTGGGAGACGACAAGACGGCGGCGGAAGGCGTGCAGAATGGAGACATTGATATCGCAGTATCGTCTACCAGTTCCTTATCTACGCTGTATAAAGACTATTATCTCTATGATACTCCCTACCTGTTCTTAAATAAAGAAGAGGTGTACGACGTGGGCTTTACGGGAGAGACGGCGACAAAGATGCTGGAAGGCGTGGAAAAGGTCGGCCTGAAGCATATGGCGATGTGGGAAAACGGATTCCGAAACTATACGAACAACGCTCACCCCATTGAAAGTCCGGCGGACTGTAAAGGACAGAAGATCCGTACCATGGAAAATCCGATTCACATGAAGGCGTGGAAGGAGATTGGGGCCAATCCTACGCCTATGGCGTTTTCCGAGCTGTTTACAGCCATGCAGCAGGGAACGGTAGACGGAGAGGAAAACCCCATCGGAATTATTTCCAGCAACCGGTTTTACGAGGTTCAGAAATATATTTCTTTGACTCAGCATGTCTATACGCCGTATGTGGTTGTTATGAATCCTGACAAATACGACACGCTGACAAAGGAGCAGCAGGAAATTGTAGACCGGGCCATGAAGGAGGCGACGCAGTTCCAGCTTGAGCAGTCGGCGAAGGACGAGGAAGAGGGAATTAAAATCATGGAAGACTACGGCTGTGAGGTCAACGGGCTGACAGACGAGCAGAAGATGGAATTCCAGAAAATTATGGAGGATGCGGACGTATTTGGAGTGGCAAAAGACGCGATGGAGAATCCGGAGTATTTTGACGGAATTTTGAAGGAGCTGGAAGAATACCGGGCGGAAGGAGAACAGTAAAAAATGAAGAAAGGACTGCAGTTTTTAAATCGTTATCTGGAAGAGATTCTGTGCGTGGCGCTGATGTCAGTTATGACGATTATCATATTTGTTCAGGTTATCATGCGGTATGTGGCGCACAATTCCCTGTCATGGTCAGAGGAGCTGGCCAGATACTGCTTTATCTGGCTGATTTACATAGGAGTAGCTTACGGATGTAAGCTGATGAAGCATATTAAGATTGACGCGGCGCTGTATCTGTTTCCCAAGAAGCTCAGACCGTACATAACCATTCTGGGGGAGCTTCTGGTGTTAATGTTTGCGGCTTACATTGTTGTGACAGGAGTGGAGCTTACATATAAGCAGTGGGTATTCGGAAAGGTGTCTCCGGCGCTGGGACTGCCTCTTCAGTATATCAACGCGGCTCCGGTCGTAGGATTTGGACTTGTGATTATAAGGCAGATTCAGAACATCTGGTACCTGGCAGGTAATCTTGGAAAGACAGAAGAAGGGGGCGAAGAATAGTGGTAGCGATTGTATTATTTGGAACATTAGTAATTGCCTTAATTTTAAATATGCCAGTGGGAATCGCCATTGGACTGTCCTCGCTCTGCGCAGTCCTGGCAGATGGAAGACTGAGCTCTCTGTACATCGTTCAGCAGCTGGTAACCAGTGCAGATTCCTTCCCACTGATGGCAATTCCCCTGTTTATCCTGGCGGGAGAGCTGATGGGAGCAGGAGGTGTATCAAAACGTCTTCTCAACGTGTGCAACGTATTTCTGGGAAGGTTTACCGGCGGTCTTGCCACGGTGACAGTAGTGCTCTGTATGTTCTTTGCGGCTGTATCAGGATCCGGCCCCGCCACAGTTGCGGCAATCGGTTCTATGGTCATTCCGACTATGCTGCAGAAGGGATACAGCAAAAGCTTTACCCTGGCGCTGATCGCGACTGCGGGAAGCATTGGAGTTATTATTCCTCCCAGTATTCCCATGGTGGTGTATGGAGTCTCCACCAGCACCTCGATCAGCTCCCTCTTCATGGCAGGCTTTCTGCCGGGACTTTTGATTGGAGCGTCCCTGATTCTGATGTCTTACATTTACTGCAGACGCCACGGATGGAAGGGGGACGACAGGAGATACACATTCAGAGAGAAGATGGAAGCGATCTGGGATGCCAAATGGGCTTTGATCAATCCGATTATTATTCTGGGCGGCATTTATGCTGGAGTGTTCACACCGACAGAGGCGGCAGCCGTTGCGGCAGTGTATGCGTTTATCTGCGGCGTATTTATTTATAAGGAGCTTGATTTTAAGCAGCTGTTCGGGACCCTGGGAAGTGCATGCAGCACAACGGGAACTACCATGGTAATCATTGGCTGTGCGACTGCTTTTACGAGAATCCTGACCATTGAAAAGATTCCGGATACTATTACGACTGGAATTTTAAACTTCAGCGACAACATGATTGTGATTCTTCTTCTGATTAACCTGCTTCTGCTTGTGGTTGGATGCTTTATGGACACCACCCCGGCCATGATGGTGCTTTCGCCGATTCTGCTTCCCATTGCGATGCAGTTTGGCGTGGATCCGATTCATTTCGGACTGATTATGGTCGTAAACCTGGCCATTGGATTTATCACTCCGCCTCTTGGAATCAACCTGTTTGTGGCGGCCAGAGTGGGAGGCAGCAGCCTGGAAACCGTATGCTCTGGAATCATCAAGTTTATTCTGGTTATGATTCTTGATCTGCTCCTGATTACCTTTATTCCAGGCATCTCCATGATTCTGCCAAATACGTTTATGTAGGGCGGCGAAAGAAAGAGAGGAGAAAACATGAATTTATTTGATTTAACGGGAAAGACAGCGATTGTTACGGGCGGAACCAGGGGACTTGGCCATGGAATGGCTGAAGGCCTTCTGGAAGCAGGATGCAGAGTGGCGGTAATAGGAACCGGAGACAGCGTATTTGAACGAGCAGAGGAATTTCGGGAGAGAGGCTATTTCTGCGAGGGCGTGAAGGCTGATCTGGGATGTTCAGAAGAGAGAAAACGGGCGTTTGACGAGTGCGTTCAAAAGCTGGGAGGCCGTCTTGACATTCTGGTGACGGCCCACGGCATCCAGAGAAGGCATCCTTCGGAGGAATTTCCCATGGAGGACTGGGAACAGGTGCTGGGGGTAAATCTGACGGCAGTCTTTGAGCTGTGCCAGCTGGCGGCCAATCAGTTTCTCTCCCAGAAGAGCAAGGGCAAGATTATAACGGTATCCTCCATGCTGTCATTCTTCGGAGGCTACACGGTTCCAGCTTATGCAGCGTCGAAAGGAGGCGTCGCACAGCTTACAAAGGCCCTTGGAAACGAGTGGGCAGGGAAGGGAATCTGTGTGAATTCCCTTGCGCCCGGATATATGGCGACGGATATGAATACGGCGCTTCTGGATCCTGACAATCCGAGAAAAAAAGAGATTACGGACAGGATTCCGGCAGGCCGCTGGGGGACAGGCGAAGATATGAAGGGGCCGTGTATTTTCCTGGCGTCTGACGCGTCGGATTATTTAAGCGGCGCGGTGATTCCGGTGGACGGTGGATATCTGGTGCGGTAAACCGCAGGAAAAGAAGGAGGAAGAGAAGATGAAGGTAATTATTACAGACTGTGATCATGACAATATTGAGATTGAGAAAAAGATCTTTGCGGATGCGGGAATTGAGATGGAGCTGAAGCACGCCATCTCTGAGGATGAGGTGATTGAACAGTGCCAGGATGCGGAAATCCTGATTGTCCAGTATGCCAAGATTACCAGAAAGGTAATGGAACATTGTCCAAGGCTGAAATTTGTGGTGCGGTACGGTGTGGGCGTCGACACTATCGATGTGGCGGCGGCTGCAGAGTTTGGAGTACAGATTGGAAACGTACCGGACTACGGCATGAACGAGGTGGCGGATCACGCGATTGCCCTGGCCCTCTCCATGACAAGAGAGATAGTGAAAATGAATCAGTTTACAAAGAACGAGAAATGGGACTACACAAAGGCAATTCCGATTCACCGTTTCAGCAATCTGACAGTCGGCGTCATCGGCCTGGGCAGAATCGGAAGAAATTTCGCTCAGAAGATGCACGCGCTGGGATTTCAGGTTATTGGAACGGATCCGTATTTTTCTCCTACAGAGGAAACCAACGCCTATGTGAAGGCGGTTTCCATGGACGAGGTAATTGAGACATCGGATATTATTTCCCTGCACTGCCCGGCAGACGGAAACCGGGATCTCTTCTGTAAGGAAACTTTTAAGCGCATGAAAAACACAGCGGTTCTGATCAATGTGGCCAGGGGCGGCATTATCAATGAAACGGACCTGGATCAGGCCCTAACAGATGGGGAAATTGCCGGAGCCGCCCTTGACTGCATGGCGGGAGAGCCGGTATCCAAGGATTCGCCGCTGTTTGCCCATGAAAATCTCCTGGTTACTCCTCATATGGCCTGGTACTCTGAGGAGGCGGCCCAGGAGCTGAAGCGGAAGGTGGCGGAGGAATCCGTTCGTTTTGCCAGAGGAGAGAAGATTCATTATCCGATTAATAAGCTGGCATAAGGGGGAGAATGCGATGCATGAAGTATTAAAAAAAGTAGAGCAGTTCGGCGTAGTGCCGGTGATTAAGATTGAGGATGCAAACGATGCGGTTCCCCTTGCGAAGGCCCTGTGCGAAGGAGGTCTGCCCTGCGCGGAGGTAACCTTCCGGACAGAAGCTGCGGAAGCTGCGATCCAGACGATGAGGGAAGCTTATCCGGACATGCTTCTGATTGCCGGAACCGTTTTGACTAAAGAGCAGGCAGACCGGGCAGTGTCAGCCGGAGCGCAGGCAGTGGTCAGCCCGGGCTTTAACCGAAAGGTAGTAGATTACTGCGTGCGGAAAGGAATTCTTATTCTGCCTGGATGCTCCTGCCCAAGCGATATGGAGCAGGCCATTGAGGCGGGGCTGTCTGCGGTGAAATTTTTCCCGGCAGAGGCAAGCGGGGGAATCAAGGCGATCCAGGCGATGGCGGCGCCTTACGGGCAGCTTCGGTTTATGCCTACAGGAGGCGTAAACGCTGTAAATATGCAGGAGTATTTAAAAAACGACAAAGTCCTGGCCTGCGGCGGTTCCTGGATGGTGCCGGAAAAGCTGATTCAGGAAGGCAGATTTGAGGAAATCAGACAGCTGACAAAAGAAGCGGTTCTGGCGGTTCATGGATTTGCCCTGGCCCATGTGGGAATTAACAGCGCAGACGAGGAGGAGGCCAGAAAGACGGCGCAGACTTTTGAGCGCCTGTTTGGATTTGAGTCCCATGAAAATCCGTCCTCTATCTTTTCAGCCTCCTATGTGGAGACTATTAAGAAGCCTTATCTGGGAGCGAAAGGGCATATCGCCATTGCAGTTCATTCAGTGGAGCGGGCGAAGGCGTATCTTGAGAGAATGGGAACGGAATTTCTTGAGGACAGCGCCGTGTACCGGCCGGACGGCAGAATCCAGGCGGTATATCTCAAAGAAGAGATTGGCGGATTTGCCGTCCATCTGGTGAGAAGAGCAGTCTGACAGACGGCAGAGCAAGGAGGGAGAGAAGATGGGAAAGACCATTTTGTTTGGAGAGCCGATGGCTCTTCTGATTGCTGATACCACAGGGCCGCTGGAGGAAGTGGAGCATTTCACCAGAGCGCTTTCCGGCGCGGAGGTAAATGTTTCCATCGGCCTTTCCAGACTGGGGCATCCGGTGGAATACCTGACCAGGCTGGGAGACGATCCCTTTGGCCATTATATAGAAAACCAGCTGAAAAAGAACGAGATTGGAACCAGTATGGTGACGTATGATCCGGTATACCGCACGGGAATTCAGCTGAAAAACCGTGTGACAGACGGAAGCGATCCCTATGCGCCGTACTACAGAAAGGGTTCTGCAGCCTCCCACATCTCAAAGGCGGAGATAGACGCGCTTGACTTGACCGATGTGGAGCTGATACATGTGACGGGCATTCCCCCCGCGCTGTCAGAAAGCGCAAGGGAGGCGTCCTTCTGCCTGATGAAACGGGCCAGAGAGGCGGGGATTTTTCTCACCTTTGATCCGAATCTCAGACCGGCGCTGTGGGAAAATGAAGAGACCATGATCCGGGTCATCAACCAGCTTGCGTCCATGGCGGATGCGGTGCTTCCTGGAATCGGCGAGTGCAGAATTCTGGCGGGAACCGATCAGCCGGAAGAGGCGGCAGATTTCTACCAGAATCTGGGCGTGAAGACGGTAATTGTGAAGAATGGGGCGGACGGAGCTTACGTCAGAGAAGGAGAAGCCTTTTACTGCGTGCCTGGATACCGGGTGGAGAAGATCGTAGATACTGTAGGCGCGGGAGATGGATTTGCAGTGGGAGTGCTCAGCGGAATGCTGGAGAGATTGTCCATGAGAGACAGTGTGCTTCGGGGAAATGCCATCGGCGCCATCCAGGTCATGAATATCAGCGACAATGAAGGACTTCCCACACAGGAGGAGCTTCGGAAGTTCCAGATTGGCACAAAAGCTCAGATTTTGTGACCTGTCATTTCTCTTGTTGGCAAATGATCCCCCAGGTATTATAATGAAATCATAGATAAATGCCAGACAGGGGGAGAAAACCATGCTTCAGAGCAGGAGGGAAAAAATAGCAGAGATGATCCAGGCGGATCGGGTGCTGAAGGTCAGCGATCTGATGAGACAGTTTGACGTTTCCATCGAGACTATCCGCAGAGATTTAGAATATCTGGAAAAACAGGGGCTTTTGACACGGGTATACGGAGGTGCGGTTCTGAATCAGAAGAAGGGGAAGGAACCCCTCTATGAGCAGCGGGAGATTAAGCATTATGCGGAAAAGGCGGCCATCGCCCAAAGAGCGGTGGAGCTTATCGGGGACGGCGACGTGCTGGGAATCGACATTGGAACGACAGCCAGAGAGTTTGCCAAAGCGCTGATTGGAAAGAAAAAAGTGATTGTGCTGACCAATTCCATGCCGATTGCAGAAATTTTAAGCGAGGATGAAAACATCCGCGTCATAATGCTGGGCGGAGAGGTCAGGAAGGGAGAATTTTCCGTTTCCGGCTTTGTGGCAGAGCAGGTGATGAGCCGGTTCAACCTGGATAAATACATTCTGGGGATCGGAGGTTTGACTGTGGAAAACGGCATTACAGACTATCACATTGAGGAGACGAATCTGAGACGCGTCATGCTGGAGCGGAGCCAGAAGGTGATCGGGCTGACAGACTACAGCAAATTCGGCGTGATTGCCATGAACGAGGTGTGCCCCCTGTCCAGGCTGGACGTGCTGATCACCGACAGCCGGGCGGATCGGATGATCATAGGAAAAATGCACACAATGAAGACAGAGGTCATCCAGATTGAAGCGCCAGGAGAACAGCCGGATACGGAACAGTAAGAGATGTGATTCCTTCCAGGGATTTCTGTCAAGGCGGCGGACTTCTGTCACGGCAGCAGAAGGGAAAAGCCGTAATAAAAATAAAAAGAATAGAATAAAATGAGAAAGAGAAGAGCGTTAACAGGCTGTGTGCCAAGTGAAACGCGCTTCTCTTTTTTATTTCTTCAGAAAGTGCGTCTGATGAAATAAAATGTGGAATTAATTGTATTTACGAAAATAATCACAACATACAGAAAAAATATGCACAAAAACATGGCTTTAAAATCGGGTATTTTGTGGTATTGATTTTAAAAATGGAAAGTAATACAATATAATACAACAAAACACGGAGAAATGCGTGGATTTTTACAACAAAGCGCTGGGCAGAGCGCAGGAAAAGGAGGAAACTGCATGACATTTGACCAAATCATTCTTTGGGTGATGGCGGCCGGAGTTCTGATTGGAGCGGCTGACAAGATTTTTGGGAACCGGCTGGGACTGGGGGAGAAGTTTGACGAGGGATTCCAGGCTATGGGGCCGCTGGCTCTGGGAATGGTGGGAATCGTCTGTCTGGCTCCGGTGATCGCAGATTTGCTGGGTCCTGTGATTATTCCGGTATTTGAGGCGCTGGGAGCGGATCCGGCCATGTTCGGAGCGATTTTAGCCAACGATATGGGCGGCTATCCTCTGGCTGTGGAGCTGGCCCAGGATCAGGAGGCGGGACTTCTGGCGGGGAATATTGTGGCGTCCATGCTGGGGTGCACGCTGGTGTTTTCGATTCCCGTCGGACTGGGACTCATTGAAAAGGAGGACCGTCCTTACTTTTCCAAAGGACTTTTAATCGGCCTCATTACGATTCCGGCAGGAAGCGTCATAGGAGGCCTGATTGCAGGCTTTGATCCGTCCATGGTGCTGTGGAACACAGTTCCGGTTATCATCCTGGCAGCAGTTCTGGCTCTGGGGCTTAAATTCATTCCCGAGGCCATGGTGAAGGGATGCATGGTATTCGGACAGTTTATCACGATTGTCATTTACATAGGACTGGCGGCGGCTGCCTTTGAGCATCTCACCGGAGTGGTGGTGATTCCGGGAATGGCAGATATTATGGAAGGCATGAGCGCCATTGCGGGAATCGGCATTGTACTGCTTGGAACCTTCCCGGTGCTCACCATTCTCACCAAGGTGCTCGACAAGCCTCTGAACCGGGCGGGACAGAAGCTGGGGCTTGATAAGACCAGCGCGGCAGGTCTTGTATTTACACTGGCCAACTCCGTTCCTGTTTATACCATGATGAAGGACATGAATAAAAAGGGAATTATCGTGAATACAGCCTGGCTGGTTCCGGCTACGGCGGCTCTGGGAGATCACCTGGGATTTACGGCTGGGGTAGAGCCGTCCATGATTACGCCGGTTGTAGTGGGAAAGCTGGCGGCAGGCGTGATTGCCGTGTGTCTGGCGCTCTTTATGTGCAGGGGCATGGAGCAGGAGCATAACAGGCAGCAGCCGGAGTAACTGGCGGGAGAACATTCGGGGTGTTTGAAAGTGTTTATCAGAATCGTCAGAATAGATAGAAAGCAGTAAAGGAGGAAAACAGTTGGAGAAGTATTATTTAGGTTTGGATCAGGGGACAACAGGTACGACAGCGCTTATTTTTGATTCCCAGTGGAATCAGATTGCCAGAGGATATAAGGAGCATACCCAGTATTATCCGGAACCGGGATGGGTAGAGCACGATCCCATGGAAATCTGGAACAGCATTTTGGAGACCATAGCCATGGCGGCCGAAGAGGCGGGGATCCAGGTGGCGGATCTGACCTGTATGGGGCTTGACAACCAGGGGGAGACGGTGATGCTCTGGGACCGCTACACAGGCGTTCCGGTGTACAATGCCATTGTCTGGCAGGACAGACGAACCGCGAAGATGGCAGACGAGCTGGCGGAGAAATACGGAGATCTCATCCGGGAGCGGACGGGACTGGTGGCGGACGCCTATTTCAGCGCCACGAAGATACGCTGGATTATGGATCATGTGGAGGGAGTCAGGGAGAAGATAGAGAACGGCCATGTGATTGCAGGCACGCTTGATACCTGGATGATCTGGAAGTTGACTCACGGCCATGTGCATGTGACGGATTACTCTACCGCTTCCAGAACTATGCTGTTAAATATTCATACAGGAGAGTGGGACGATGACATTTTAAAGGCTCTGGGCATTCCAAAGAAGATTCTGCCGGAAATCCACGACAGCGCAGAGGTCTATGGATATACGGATCCGCTGGATTTCTTCGGAGCCCTGATTCCGATTTCCGGCTCTGTGGTAGATCAGCAGGCCGCTCTGTTCGGCCAGGCCTGCTTCAAACCGGGAACAGTGAAGACTACCTATGGAACAGGCTGTTTTATGCTGATGAACACGGGAGATAAGCCGGTTTATTCGGAAAACGGCCTTCTGACCACCGTTGGCTGGGGATTGAACCAGAAGCAGATGACCTTTGCCCTGGACGGCGGCATTTACATATCAGGAGCGGCAGTCCAGTGGCTTCGCGACAAGCTTCACCTGATTGCCAGCGCGGCTGAGACGGAGGATCTGGCCAAATCTGTGCCGGATACAGGAGGCGTATACTTTGTGCCTGCCTTTGCCGGACTGGCGGCGCCTCACTGGGATCAGTACGCCAGAGGAACCATTGTGGGAATCACAGGAGGAACTACAAAGGAGCAGCTGGTGCGGGCCACGTTAGAGAGCATCGCTTATCAGGTGAAGGACAATCTGGATGTGATGGTAAAGGATTCGGGAATTCCCATTGAGGTGATGCGCGTGGACGGCGGAGCGGTTGTCAATGAATTTTTAATGCAGTTCCAGGCAGATATTCTGGGAATCCCGGTGGACGTTCCGGTGATTACCGATACGACGGGTCTGGGAGCCGCCTACCTGGCTGCCTACGGAATCGGAGAGTTCCACGATCTGTCAGAGCTTGAGCACAACTGGAAGCTTTATAAAAGATATGAGCCGCACATGGAGGAATCAGTCAGAGCAGAGCTTCTCAGAAACTGGCACAGAGCGGTAGAGCGGGCCAAGAGCTGGGCAGAGAAATAAGAGTGAGACAGGAGGAACGAGGGTTATGAGGACAAACGTAGTAGTAATCGGAGCCGGCGCAGTGGGCTGCGCTGTGGCCAGAGAGCTTTCCAAATATAAAATCGATGTGGTTGTGGTAGATAAGAATGAAGACATTGGAGGGGACGCCTCAAAATCCAACAGCGCCATTATCCACACAGGCTATGACGCTTCTCCGGGAACGCTGGAATCCCAGCTGGTCGTGGCGGCCAATCCCATGTACGACGAGCTGGCGAGAGATCTGGACGTGCCGTTTAAGCGGATCGGAGCGATTCTGCCGGCCATTACCCAGGAACAGTATGAGAAGCTGCCGGAGATTAAGGCCAAAGCCTTCAAAAACAGGGTGTATGACGTAGAGTATAAGACAGGCGAGGAGCTTCTGGCTATGGAGCCGAATCTGAATCCTGAGGTAAAGGGAGGCCTTTACATTCCAAGAGAGAGCATTATCGACCCGTTTATTCTGGTGCAGGCGCTGGCGGAGAATGCCAATGAAAACGGCGTCTCCTTCCTGCTCAATACAAAGGTGACGGGGATTCAGACAGAGAATGGAAAAGTGAAGGCCGTGGAGACTACAGGAGGAATCATAGAGACCGACTATGTGATCAATGCGGCGGCTCTCTACTGCGACGAGATCGCGGCTATGGTGGGCAAGGCAGATTACAAGGTGGTGGCCAGACGAGGACAGTTCTATATTTTAGATAAGAATACCAGCTGCCAGGTAGAGCACATCGTGCTTCCGATTCCAACCAAGGTGACAAAGGGCAAGCTGATGTGTCCTACCATTCACGGAAACATGCTGGTAGGCCCGACTGCGGAGGATCTGGACAATAAGACGGATAAGAGCGTGACGCCGGAGGGCCTTCAGAGCATTGTGGACGATGTGAAACGGCTGATTCCAAACGTCAATGTAAGAGATACCATTACCCAGTACAGCGGCCTGCGGCCCAACCGGAATCCTGAGGGACTCCATGTGGATATGTGGGAGGATCTGGAGGGCTTTGTGAATCTTTCCGGCGTCCGCTCCACAGGCCTGACTCTCTCTGTGGCCATGGGAAAATATGTGGCGCAGCTGCTTATAGATCATGGCGCGCCCCTTGTATTTAAAGAAAATTTTAAAAAGACCAGAAAGGGAATTGTCCGGTTCCATGAGCTTAGCAGGGAGGAAAAGGAGAAGCTGATTAAAGAAAATCCGGCCTACGGAACCGTTATCTGCCGCTGCGAGACCATCACAGAGGGGGAGATTTTAGACTGTATCCGCCGCCCGCTGGGAGCCAGAAGCATGGATGCCGTGAAGCGGAGAGTGCGCGCTGGAATGGGACGGTGCCAGGGCGGTTTCTGTGGTCCCAAAGTGATTGAGATTCTGGCTAAGGAGTGGAACATTCCGGTGGAACAGGTGAACAAGAATAATGCAGGTTCCTACATGGTAACAGGAAGAATGAGATAGCAGGAACGGTATCGGTCAGAGACAGCAGACAGAAGGAGAGGTTTGTATGTATGAGATAACATGTGATGTGGCGATTATCGGGGCAGGCCCGGCAGGACTTTCCGCAGCGGTGGCTGCAAAGAAAGAGGGAGCAGAAAGAGTGCTTCTTATTGAGCGGGACGAGAGTGTGGGAGGCATTTTGCAGCAGTGCATCCACCCGGGCTTTGGACTGACCTATTTTAAAGAAGAGCTGACAGGGCCGGAGTATGCCGGACGGTTTGAGGACGAGGCAGAGAAGCTGGGCGCGGAGGTTCTGCTGAACTCTATGGTGCTGGAGGTTGTGCCGGAGGAAAAGGCGGTGTACTGCGTCAATTCCAGGTATGGAATGACGAGAGTGAGGGCAGGAAGCATTGTCCTGGCCATGGGATGCAGGGAGAAGACGAGAGCAGGAATCCAGATTCCCGGAACCAGACCGGCAGGCGTCTACACGGCGGGAGCCGCACAGCGCCTGATTAACCGTCAGAACGCCATGGTAGGCAGGGAAGTGGTGATTTTAGGTTCCGGAGACATTGGAATGATCATGGCCAGGAGAATGAGCCTCGAGGGAGCCCATGTGAAGGCGGTAGTGGAGATTATGGATTTTCTGGCAGGCCTTACCAGAAATAAAGTACAGTGCCTGGACGACTTTGACATTCCGTTAAAGCTGTCCCACACAGTCACCAGAATCGTGGGAAACGAGAGAGTAGAAGGCGTGTATGTGGCTGCAGTAGATGAGAATAAAAAGCCCATCCTTGAGACAGAGGAATTTATCTCCTGCGACACGCTGCTTTTGTCCGTCGGACTTCTGCCAGAAAACGAGCTGACGAGGCAGGCGGGAATTGAGATGAATCCGGTGACAAACGGGCCGTCTGTGAACCAGTATATGCAGACCTCGGCTCCAGGCGTTTTCGCCTGCGGAAACGTGGTGCACGTCAATGATCTGGTGGACAATGTGACGACAGAGAGTATGCAGGCAGGAGCCTGCGCTGCCAGATACGCCGCCCTCTGGAAAGACAGACCGGATCATACCGAGAAGCCGGCAGAAGGCCGTTCTGTAAAGGCGGTTCCAGGAGCAAACGTGCGCTATCTCTGCCCCCAGTCTATCTGTCTGGACCGAACGCTAAGCAGACCAGAAGCAGATGAGAAAGAGACCGTCCGCCTGTTTTTTAGAGTGCTGGCACCTGATACAGAAGTAAAGATTACTGCCAAGTGCGGCGAAACGGAAATTAAGACGAAAAAGGCGCTGCGGGTTAATCCGGGAGAAATGGAGTCTATTGAAATCCCCTTACATCTTGTGACAGGCGATGTGACGGTTGAAATTGAGAAGGAGGCGTAAACCTATGACAAAGGAAATCATCTGTACAGTCTGCCCCATGGGCTGTCATATTCTGGTGGAGGGAGAGGGAGAACAGGTAACCTCCATCACAGGATATACCTGCCGCCGCGGCGAGGAATACGGACGCCAGGAGTTTTCCCATCCAGTGCGGATTCTCACCACCACAGTGAAGACAGACAGCGAGGCTCATCCCCTTCTCCCTGTCCGCTCCAGCTGTCCAGTTCCCAAAGAACTTCTGGCACAGTGCATGGAGGAGATCAGAAAGAAGAAAGTAACCGCCCCTGTGAAACGGTATGATGTTATAATAGAGAATATATGCGGATGCGGAGCAGATATTGTGGCGTCAGGGGAGATAAGGTAGGGCACCATACGAAACAAGCAGGCATAAAGACTGTCATCAAACAGTCTGTGCCTGCTTTTTCTGCGCCTGTTTATCATAATCGTTTTCCTGCGTGCTTCCTGATATTACTTTACCCGTTTTCCCTCGTCCAGCCAGCTTTCCAGCTCACGGTGGCTGAGCGCCAGAACCATCTGGATATCCTGCTGTTTTTTCAAAATAAGAGCCAGGCCGGCGATGACGCCGCACAGGACGGCAATTATAACTGTTTTCATATCTTTCATCGTATACGCACCTCCATTCTAGTTCATTATAATCAATATAAGGATAATATTCAACTGCTAGAGAGCGAAAAAAGAGAAATCCACAGAAAGAATGAGCTTCTGTCTGTGGATTCCCCATATAAGAGAGTATTTACTTAGCTGCCTTTACAGATTCTGCGATGGCGTCTGCCAGCATATCCAGCTCTGCGGCCTTATCAGGCAGAAGGGAGGAAGCTAAAGATAAACGCTCGTTCAGAACCGTCATATTTTTTAACTCCTCGTTGATGAATTTCTGCATCAAATCGCCGGACTTGCAGGCCCAGGAACCATTTTCGATGAGGGCGAAGGTACGGTTCTGGAGATTCAGCGCCTTCATATCCATCAGGTAATTGTGCATCACCGGGTAGATGCCCAGATTGTAGGTGACGGACGCCAGCACAATGTGGCTTAAACGGAAGGACTCGGAAATCAGCTGGGAAATGTGAGTGTTCGACACATCGTACATCCACACATTTGTACAGCCTCTCTCGCAGAGGCGGGATGCCAGGGCCTGAGCGGCAGCCTCTGTGTTGCCGTACATGGAAGCGTATGCAATCATAACGCCCTTCTCCTCCGGCTCATAGCGGCTCCACTTATCGTATTTATCGATAAAATAGCCTAAATCCTTTCTCCACACAGGTCCATGGAGAGGACAGATATAGTGGATCTGGTCTAAAATTCCAGCGGCTTTCTTTAACAGAAGCTGGATATGAGGACCGTATTTTCCCACAATATTTGACAGATAGCGGCGGGCGTCGTCAATCCAGTCGCGGTCGAAATTGACCTCGTCGGCAAAGAGCTTTCCGTCTAAAGCTCCGAAGGAGCCGAAGGCGTCGGCAGAGAAGAGAACGCCGTCTGTCGAGTCAAAGGAAACCATGACCTCAGGCCAGTGAACCATGGGCGCTGCAATAAACTGAACGGTGTGCTTTCCAAAGGAGATGGAATCTCCCTCTTTTACCTCCATGAGAGGGTGGGAGTCTACGGCAAATCCGAACTGGCGCATCAGCATAAAGGATTTCTCGGTGCTGATAATAGTCACATCCGGGTAGCGGAGCAGCACCTCTTCGATGGAAGCGCCGTGATCCGGCTCCATGTGGTTAATAACCAGATAATCCAGAGGACGTCCGTTTAACAGGTGATCCAGATTTTCCAGAAGCTGGCGGCATGCCGCCCAGTCCACCGTGTCAAACAGGGCGGTCTTCTTGTCTAAGAGAAGGTATGCGTTGTAGGAAACGCCTCTTGGAATCGGGTGAATATTTTCAAACAGATGAAGGCGGTGCTCGTTGGCTCCTACCCAGTAAATATCATCTGTAACCTTGCGTACACAGTACATAATCTTACCTCCTTTGCCTTATGCCTCAATAAACATTTCTTTTGATTCTGCACATTCCGGGCAGACCCAGTCTTCCGGCAGCTTTTCAAACAGAGTGCCTGGAGCGATATCGCCGTCCTCGTCGCCCAGCTCCGGAATGTACTCGTATCCGCAGCCGCCGCAGACATAGCGTTTTCCGATTGGTTCCGGCTTCGGAGGCAGAGGCCTCTTGATTTTTACCATAGGAGGAGCCGGCTTCTTTTCCTCCAGACCCAGCTCTTCGGCCAGCAGAGGCAGAATTTCCTTCACATCTCCCACGATTCCATAGTCGCAGTTTTTAAAGATGGGAGCGTTTCCGTTGGTGTTAATGGCTACGATGGTAGAAGCGTCCTTGATACCCTTTAAGTGCTGGACCGCTCCTGAAATACCGCAGGCAATGTAGAGATTTCCGGTGAACTTCTGGCCGGACATGCCCACATAGCGGTTCAGCGGAACGTATTTTAACGTCTCGGCTACCGGGCGGGAGGAACCGACAGCGGCTCCGGCTGCCTTAGCCAGCTGCTCGATCAGCTTCATATTTTCTTTCTCCCCGATACCCTGGCCTGCGCTGACTACGCGTTCTGCCTGGATAATCGGAGTATCCATCTGAATGCCGACAGTGAAGTCGTATCCGTCCTTTCTAAGGAGAGCGGCCAGCTCTGCAGCCTGTTCCTTCGGACTTCCCTCTGTGATCATGTGGCGCTTTCTGACACCTGTCACAGGAGCCGGCTTTTTCGGACGGCTGGAGGAACCTGACGCATCCTTCGGCGGTTTACCCAGAAGAGCGGAAGAAATAACGACTCTCTGAATCTCATTGGTTCCTTCATAGATAGTGGTAATTTTAGCGTCACGGTACATACGCTCAACGTCCATACCCTTTAAGAAGCCGGTTCCGCCGAAAATCTGAACGGCGTCGTTGGTCACCTCGAGGGCAATGTCGGAGGCGTACATCTTAGCCATGGCAGATTCCATGCCGTAAGGCTCGTGGTGCTCCTTCAACTCTGCGCTGGAGTAGACAAGGAATCTGGCGCAGCGCAGCTTGGTAGCCATGTCGGCCAGCTTAAAGCCGATTGCCTGGTTAAAGCCGATGGGCTTTCCGAACTGAACGCGCTCCTTTGCGTAGTCGAGGGCGCTTTCGTAGGCTCCCTGAGCGATTCCGAGGGCCTGGGAGGCGATACCAATACGGCCGCCGTCCAGAGTGGCCATGGCAATCTTAAAGCCCTGTCCTTCTTTTCCAAGTAGGTTCTCCTTGGGAACCTTTACATTGTTGAAAATCAGCTCGGCGGTAGAGGAGGAACGGATTCCCATCTTGTCATAGTGGTCGCCGAAAGTGAAGCCCTTCCAGCCTTTCTCTACGATGAAAGCAGAGATGCCGCGCGTTCCGATATCAGGAGTCGTCACGGCGAATACCACATAGGTGTCAGCCTTAGGCGCGTTTGTGATGAAGATCTTACCGCCGTTTAACAGATAGTGGTCGCCCTTATCGATGGCGGTTGTCTCGGTGCCGCCGGCGTCAGAGCCTGCGTTAGGCTCAGTCAGTCCAAAGGCGCCGATTTTCTCACCCCTGCAGAGGGGAACCAGATATTTTTTCTTCTGCTCTTCCGTACCGAAGGCAAAAATAGGCCAGGAGCCCAGGGAAACATGGGCGGAGAGAATAACGCCTGTGCCTCCGTCTACGCGGGAAAGCTCTTCTACGGCAATGGCGTAGCTGATCACGTCCAGTCCGGCGCCGCCGTACTCCTTCGGATACGGGATTCCCATGAGACCCATCTCGCCTAATTTTTTGACCGCCTCGTCTGGAAAACGGTTTTCCTTATCCATAAGAAATGCGTGGGGCTTTACCTCTTCTTCAGCGAAGGCGCGGATTTTGGCACGAAGAGCTTCGTGTTCAGCAGTAGTATGAAACAGCATAGGTAGATCCTCCTTTCGAATCGTAAAATCATAATAAAAAATTAATAACAATAACAATAATCATTTTTATATTATAGATATTACCATACTCTGCCAGCTTGTGTCAACTAAAAATTATGCAAAAAACAGATAAAAAAGAATTACAAAAGAGTGGGATTGTACAAAAAAACGAAAAAAGCAGCGCTGACGCACAAAGGAAATACTGCACTTTGTACATCAGCGCTGCTGAATAGATAGAAAGGATTAACGCTCAGACGGGAAAACAGGCAGAAGTGTCTGGCTGATGCCGTCGACAAGACCGAAATCGGTGATCGTCACGCCGGGAAGGGCGGTTAAGGACATAATCGAAGCGCCCAGCAGAGACGTTTCCGGGCTGGTGATTTCCTGAACGGCCTTCTGAACCGTTTCAATCCGCTCTGCCATCTGGCGGCAGGGCAGATTGGACATTAAGCCGGCCACGGGAAGTTCCAGAACAGACGCTTTGCTGTCCTTGACTGCACAGATGCCTCCGCCGCAGGCCTGCAGAGCCTGAACGGCTTTTAAAGCGCTTTCCGGATCACGGTAGACCACAAGCAGGTTGTGGCTGTCGTGGGTGATGGTGGTGGCGAAAGCGCCCTCGCAAAGACCGAAGTTTTCAAACACGCCGATGACCTGTTTTCCGTTTCCGTACCGGTTGACTACGCTTACAAACTGGAGATCCTCACGGCCTTCCAAAGATACGGCTCCGTCTCTGACAGGAAGGCTGACCGGACGGACGGTGCGGAGAATCTTGTCAGCGGAAGGCACCATTACATTTACCTCAATCGTGTCCTTTGCATAGTTCTCAGGAACGGTGAGAATGAAATCTGCCGCAGAGGAGATCTGGGGAATATTGACTGTATTTTTAAAGGAAGAAGCGGCCGGCTCAGGATCGCATCCTGTATACACGCCGTTTTCGGCCACCTTCCTTCCCTCCATAAAGACAGCCTCTGGCTGGCTTCCGTCCAGGCGGCGTACCAGCTGGAAATCAGCAACATAGCCGGGAGCCACTGCTCCCAGATCCTGAATGCCCAGCTCCTTTGCAGCGTTTAAGGTGGCGCATTTAATGGCGTCTAAAGAGCTCATGCCGGCTGCGACAGCCCGTTTTACCACCCGGTTCACATGGCCGTCAGCCAGCAGGTCGCTGGCATGGACATCGTCTGTACAGAAGGAAACGTGATCGTACCATCTGTGTCCGTCCAGACCGCGGATCAAATCCGGAACTACATCGCATAAAGAGCTTCCCCGCACGTTTACATGCATGCCCAGGCGGAGCTTCTCCCGCACTTCCGCCGCGCTCTGGCTTTCGTGATCGCTTTCCGGACCTCCCAGGCGGTAGGCGCACAGCTCCCTGCCTGTGACAGTGGGGGCGTGGCCCTGAAGGAAGGCGTTCTTTTTAAGGCCTTCGTCAATAATTGCGTGCATCCTGGGGCTGTCCTTGTAAACGCCCACGAAATCCATGATCTCAGCAATGCCGATGACGCCTTCCTTTTCCAGAAGCGTGCGGATTTCAGGGGCTTCAAAGGAAGCGCCGCTGCTTTCCAGGCCTGGGACCGCCGGCACGCAGGAGGGAGCCAGCACATACTGGCGCAGAGCAGACTTCTTCGCGTTTTCCAGCATAAATTCTACGCCCTCAATGCCCATGACATTTCCGATTTCGTGGGGATCGGTGCAGATAGTAGTAGTTCCCCAGGGGAGAACAGCACGGCTTAACTGCTCCGGAATCATCATGGTGCTCTCCACATGCATGTGGACATCGATAAAGCCTGGAATCAGATAAGCGTCCTTTCCATCGTAAATTTCCCTGGAGGGGCAGGCCGTTTCCTGTCCCTCCTCGCGGACGCGGACTACCACTCCGTCTAAAATATCAACCTGAGCCGGATAGATCTCGCCGGTGAAGATATTCAGATAACGGACGTTGGAAACAGTCAGATCGCAGGGGATTTCCTGCAGAGCCGCCTTCATCAGGCGGGAACGGTCTTTTTCTTTCTTTGCGTACATAAAGTCTCCTTTCAGCCGCCGCATAGGCGGCAGAACTGTAATTTAATTATTAGTATAACTTATCAAAAGGAACGGAATAAAATGATAAATGAAACGATTCATTTTCCATTTCTATCATCATAGAAAAAAAGAAGATCATTGTCAATGAATTTAGATAAAATTTCAAAAATTTATTGACATATAAGGGAAAAAGGTGTAGGTTAACAGAGTGGAAAATATGGGGGAAAAGAAAAAATGAACCGATTCATTTGTTGGGAGCGGAACATACTCCTGCGGCTTATTTATTAGCGCAGCGAATGAATACGGCCGGGAAAATACGGCCGGGAAAGGAACAGGAAAGAGCCATGGAACAAAAATCGACCCTCAGAGATGTGGCGCAGCTTGCAGGACTTTCGGCAGGTACGGTTTCCAAATATCTGAATCATCCGGAAAGCGTGCAGGAAAAAAACAGAAAGAAGATTGAGAAAGCGATCCGGCTTTTGAACTACACGCCGAATGTCCTGGCCCGGAAGCTGGCCAGCGGCCGTTCCAGAGTACTGGGACTCTGCATTGTGACAGAGCCGGAGATTTCAGACTCTACCTGGCTTCATCTGCTCCCCATGATTCAGACGCTGAATGACAGCGCCTGCCAGGCAGGATATCAGCTTCAGATCGGTTTGAGCTCCGTAGGGAGAGAGGAACAGACGCTCCAAATGCTGAGAGACGGCGCGGAGGGAAAGGGCATGGACGGCCTGTTTCTGGTGTCGGCATGGGAAGTGCCAGAGGATTTGATCCGCTATCTTCTGAACCGGGAGTTTCCTTTTGTGCTGGTGGAAAACCACAGCCGCTGTCTGGAAAACCGCCAGTTCTATTTTGATAATTATGGGATCGGCGTCTCCTGCACAGAATACCTGTCTGGCCTGGGCCACCGGGAGATCGGATTTTTCCATGCGGGAGGAAGCCAGCAGCACATGGCGGATCGGTATCAGGGCTACCTGGATACGCTGAAACGTCTGGGGCTCCCCTGGAAAGAGGAGTTTACCAGATATGGAGATTATTCCATTGAGAGCGGGTTTTGCTGCATGGAGGAGCTGTTTTCCATGGAATGCCGCCCTACGGCCGTTATCTGCGGAAATGACAACATGGCGGCCGGAGCGCTGCAGTTTCTGAGAAAGCGGGGGCTTTCCGCGCCGGAGACGGTTTCCCTCATAGGCGTGGACGACAGCATTGCGGCCAGGGCGGCCAGTCCTGCCCTGACCAGCGTGCATCTGCCCATGGCTCAGGTGGCGAAAGAGGCGGCCCAGGCGCTGATCCGCCAGATTGAAGAGGGAAAAACGGCAGAGAGCAGAAAATTTTCCTGCAGGCTGGTTGAAAGAGAATCCACAGCGCCGGGAGTAAGCCAAGCTGCCGGGAACAGCAAAAGATGAAAACAAGAGATCAGGGAGGATGAAAATGGAAGAGTTTTTTAAACTGCGGGAGCGAAAGACCGATGTGAAGACGGAAATTCTCGCAGGCATTACTACGTTTATGACGATGGCCTATGTGCTGGCGGTGCAGCCTTCGGCGATTGTAGGCTTTGGGGACGCCGCCAGCCTGACGGACGCCAACGGCTATGTGATCAGCAAGTCGGCTATCCTTATTATGTGCGCCCTTGTCAGCGGCGTTATCACAATTTTTATGGGACTTTACGCGAACTTTCCCTTCGCCCTTTCTACGGGAATGGGAACGAACTTCCTGTTAGGCGCTCTTTTGCAGGACGGAAGCCTTTCCTTTGGTTCCATTATGAGCATTATCCTGATTTCAGGAATTATTTTTCTGGCTCTGACCATTTTTGGAATCAGGGACATGATTGTGAAGATGATCCCCAAGAATATTAAGGTGGCCATCTCGGCGTCCATCGGATTTTTCGTAGCGTACCTGGGCTTTAAAAATACGGGAATCGGAACCTTCACTGACGGCATTGCCATGGGTGATTTCACAGACCCAAAGGTGCTGCTGGCTATCGCGGGACTGCTTTTAATTTCCATTTTAACGGCGTACAATGTGCGGGGCGCAATCCTTATCGGAATCATAGCGATCACCATCGCGGGCATTCCCTTCGGAGTCACAAAGCTTCCAGAGCATTTCTTTGAGATTCCTGATATGGCCAATCTGGGAAATGTGTGCTTTAATTTCGATTTTAAGCATTTGCTGACAGCCGACACGGTGATCTGGGTATTTGTAGCCTTCTTCGGAGATTTCTTTTCCACTCTGGGGACAGTTCTGGGAGTGGCAGGAAAGGCCAGGATGTTAGACGAGGACGGAAACCTGCCTGGCATTGAAAAGCCCTTCCTGGTGGACGCCATTGGAACCTGCGTGGGAGCTGTGACCGGATGTACGACCATTACCACCTTTGTAGAGTCCACCTCCGGCGTGGAGGCGGGAGGACGTACCGGCCTGACGGCAGTCACCACGGGAATTATTTTCCTGCTGACTATTTTTGCCGCTCCGCTGTTTGTCATTATTCCTGACGCAGCCACAGGCCCGGCGCTGATTTTCGTAGGCTTTCTGATGATCAGCGGCTTCTCTGAAATCGACTTTTCCAATTTCGACGACGCCTTCGGTCCGTTTATCATGATTGTGTTCGGAACCTACACAGCCAACATTGCCACAGGAATTGCAGCTGGAATTCTGGCCCATGTGGGAATTAAGGCGGCTACCAGAAAGTGGAAGGAGATCCATCCGGGACTCTATATTCTGTGCATTCCGCTGATTCTCTATTTTATTTATAATTAGAATGGACATAAAAAGGATCCGATCCTTCATCTCATATCTGAGGTGGAGGATCGGATCCTTTTTGTAATTTCTGGAACAGACGATGGATACTAAGCGTTTTAGTCCGTTACCTGGTGGTTCAGCCATTTTCCGCTTCTGAACCGGTGGATAAAGAACAGGCCGCGGACCGTCCAGTCGGTGAACATGCCGATCCAGACTGCAATAGGGCCGAAGCCGCAGACGCGGATCAGGTAAATGCAGAGGCTGACGCGGCAGATCCACATGGAGAGGCAGGAGAGAATCATGGAAAATTTCACGTCGCCTGCCGCACGCAGGCCGTAGCCTGGAATAAAGGCGGCAGTCCATACCAGGGGTTTTACAATGGTAATCCAGCTGTTCATAAACAGACAGAGGGATGCGCTCTCCCCGGAAAGTCCTGCCAGCTTTGTGATAGGCCCAGCCATCAGGAAAATGAGAAGGCAGCTTCCAAAGACCACAAACTCCGCCGCAAAGCTCAGCTTTTTAATATAGTAGCGGGCTTCGTCCGGTCTGCCTGCCCCCAGGCACTGGCCCACCACCGTCATCATGCCGATTCCAATGCCGATTCCAGCAATTCCGTTAAAGTTTTCCATAATATTTGTCATGGCCTGAGCGGCGATGGCGGTGGTTCCAAGAGTAGAAACGGTGGACTGGATTGCCAGCTTTCCAAACTGGAACATGCCGTTTTCCACGCCGGACGGAATACCGATCCGCAGGATATTTTTGATAAGGCGTCCGTCTGGTTTCAGGAAGATGAAGTTTCCAATCCGCAGTTCCCCTGATTTCCTGCGTAGGAAGAGAAGCACCAGAAGGGCCGCAGCAATGCGGGAAAGCAGGGTGGAGACGGCGGCTCCCGCCACGCCCAGGTGAAAGCCCCAGATTAAGAGGGCGTTTCCTGCAATGTTCATCAGATTGGTGGACACGGTAATCGCCATAGGGAGGCGGCTGTTGTTCTGCGCCCGGAAGACGGCGGATCCGGAATCAAAAAGCGCGATAAAAGGAAAGGACAGAGAGGTGTAGAAAAAGTACACCATAGCGGCGTCCATGACCTCCTGTTCCACAGAGCCGAAAACCAATCGGAGAAGAGGCGCCCGGAACAGCTGGCAGACTGCCAGCACAGCCAGAGAGATGGTGAAAATAATAAACAGAAGCTGGTTGGCAGAGCGTTCCGCCTGATCCCGCCGTTTCTGGCCAAGATAGTTGGCACAGACAATGGCACCTCCGGAGGCCAGGGCGTAAAAGGCCTGGATCACCAAAATATTGATGGAATCCACGAGGGATACGGCGGAAATAGCTGCCTCGCTCACATTGCTGACCATCATGGAATCCACGGTTCCCATAAAGGAAGTGAAAATCTGTTCGCAGATCAGGGGGAGCATCAGGGCAATCAGCTGCCGGTTGGAATAGAGATGGGGCTTTTTTGAAGAAGCCCGGACGGCGTGTTTCATAAGATGTCACCTTCGTTTCATTAGAGTATTCAGTAAGGAAATTGTATAAAAATCCAGCACCTATTTTAATAGAAGGGACGGCAGATTTCAACTGGCGGAAAAGAAAAATGTAATAAATAAAAACGATAAATCAGATTAAAAATCTGTTACAATATAAAATATCAAATAATAGACGGCTGTTTTAATGGACAGAATGAGAAAACAGGAGTGCAGAAAGAGGAGGGGGGCATGAAAATGAAGCGGAACCATTTGCTTTGCTGTCTGACAGTGGCAGCAATGCTGGGAGGATGCGGGCCGGAGAGCCTGGAGAAAACACCCCAGGAAAGGCAGACGCAGACGGCGGATATGGCTCAGAATGGAAAAAGAGAGAGTGGGACAAAACGGGAAAAAAGTGGGAACGAGGGGCAGAGCGAAAGAGAGGAAAATTCTCAGTTTGCTGACGGATTCGGGCTGATTGAGGAGGAAAGTCCCAGAGTGTACCAGCTGGCAGAAGAGGATCCCCCCTTTACCGAATCAGCCCTTGCCAGGGCCGATTTGGTATTTGCGGCACAGCAGGAGGGGAAATTCTGGTTTACAGCGGTGATCACAGATTATTCTGTGGAGGAGGCAGACGAGGAGACTGCGCTGAGGGAGATAGATCATAATCCTGCGTATTTTAAAATAGAAGAGACAGGAGAGTCCGGGCAGGAGACATTCTATGGATACAGTCCTTATCTGGAGCGAATCAATGACACAGAGCAGACAGAGCCGGTACGGATAGAGGGGACGAACATAGAGAAGGCCGGGTATGCTCCCGGCAGACTGGTGCAGAAAACGTCCAGCCTGTCGAGGCTTCCATCCGGCAGCTTTATCATGAATTTTGGATATTTTATGGAGGACTTCTATTCCTGCCCGGGAGAGCCGGAAGGAGAATACCGCCTGTATCTGCCAGGCTTTGAAAATCACATTGTGTTTGAGATGGAGGCGGCTCCGGCGCTGGAGGGGAAGCAGGAGCATTCAGAAAAAGCGGTTTCAGAGAGTAGCTCTGCCTGGGAAGAGTTGGGAAAAGGAATATCAGGAACGGCAGAAGGAGACGGATACAAGCGTGGGAAAACCCATACAGCTGGCAGGAGGAACCGGCAGATGGAAGCGCAGGTGGAATCCAGGGAATGCAGATCGTATTTGAGATGCCGGAGGAAGCCAGGAAGGAGCTTCAGACGGGAAAAGCGGGACATTTCCAGGCGGTGATGGAAGGGATTACGCTGGTGGGGGCAGATGAGTCACAGATGGTGAATATTCCAGTTCCCAGCCCTGGTGAGACGAGAACTCTTGAGCAGACGGTCAGCTTTCGGGATTGCCAGATCCGCCTTCTCAAGGTGGCGGCGCAGGAGAGGACAGAAGAGGAGAAAAAGGAATCCGGAACAGACGCAGACGTTCTTCTTCATGTTTCAGCTTCTGTGACAGACCGTTCAGAGGGACAAACGTTCACGTTTGCACAGATAGAGTGGGAGGGAGAGCGGAAGACGGTTTCCTATGCCAGAACAGGCTGGCCGGAATTTCCAGATGAAGGTGGGGGAGTGCAGCCTGAAACCGTGATGACAGGGTTCAGCCTGCTTTCCAGCGGCAGCGAGGAGTCTGTTTCAGCCAGGATTTACGCCCCTTCTTACTGGTGCCCAGAAACGGTTATAATACCGCTCAAAATAGATAACTTAAACTTATAGGAAATAAAACTTCTGGTTGACGCAGGCCTGAATTTATGTAATAATCTGCTTTGTGACTTGCGGGAACCAATAAAATAGCAGCAGTCTGGCCATGCAGAGAGCCTGACAAAAAAGGCTTCATGCTGAATCGCTGCATAACATGAATGTTTATTTCTTCAATTACTATGTGGAGAACTTTCCTGCAAAACCTCATGGATGTGGATACCCTGCCAAAAGCGGGGAATCCTAAAAGGCAGAAAATAAATAACAAGAAGAGGTGTTGAATGGAAAATTCAAAGAAAATCGATTGGTATACCCTGTCCTTCATGGCGTTTTCCACAGTCTGGGGCTTTGGAAACGTTCTGAACGGCTTCGTATACTTTAACGGAATCGAGGTTATTTTCAGCTGGATTCTGATGTTCGTGCTGTACTTTATCCCCTACACGCTGATGGTAGGAGAGCTGGGATCTGCATTTAAGCATTCCGGCGGCGGTGTGAGCTCCTGGATCCGCGAGACCATCAATCCGAAGTTTGCCTACTATGCAGGCTGGACCTACTGGGCCTGCCACGTAACCTACATTGCCAGCAAGGGAAGCGGCGGCTTAAAGGCATTAAGCTGGATGGTATTCCAGAACGGAAGCACGTATGACCAGTTTCCGACACTCTGGGTGCAGATGGCTACGCTGGCTGTATTCCTGTTCTTCTGCTGGGTAGCGAGCCGCGGCTTAAATCCGCTTAAGAAGCTGGCTACACTGGCTGGAACCAGTATGTTCATCATGTCCATGCTGTATATCCTGATGATGTTTGCAGCGCCTGTTATCAATCCTAATGGGGGCTACGTTTCCATGGATTTCAGCGTAAAGAACCTGATTCCGCAGTTTAACGTGGGTTACTTTACTTCCTTATCCATCCTGGTATTCGCGGTGGGCGGCTGTGAGAAGATTTCTCCTTATGTAAATAAGGTGAAAAATTCTGCTACAGGATTTCCCAAGGGAATGATCGCTCTGGCCATCATGGTTATGGTCTGCGCTATTTTAGGAACCATCGCTATGGGAATGATGTTCGATCCGGCCATTATCAACGAGAGCAAGGAAAGCTTTGATTCCTATGTTTCCAACGGATCCTACTGGGCGTTCCAGAAGCTGGGCGAGTATTATCATGTGGGCAATCTGTTCCTGATTATCTACGCTGCCTGCAACGCAGTGGGACAGTTCTCTACCCTTGTGCTTAGTATCGACGCTCCTCTTCGTATGCTGCTTGACAATGAGGATGCAAGAGAGTTCATCCCGTCCAAGCTTCTTAAGAAGAACAAATACGGCGCTTACATTAACGGAATCTGGATGGTAGTCGTATTATCTGGAACGATCATTTTAGTACAGTCCTTCGTTCCAGGTGCAGCTGCCGTTCTGTCCCAGCTGAACAAGTTAAACTCTGTTACCATGCCTCTGCGTTACCTGTGGGTATTTGCCGCTTACATTGCACTGCGCAAGTATGTGGGCAAATTTAATCCGGAGTACCGCTTTACAAAGAACCAGGGACTTGCCTTTACGGCCGGCATCTGGTGCTTTGCAGTAACAGCAGTCTGCTGCGTAATGGGAATGTATGTAGAGGGCGATATGGCGTCTACTGCGTTAAATATCATTACTCCATTTATTCTGACTGCCCTCGGTCTGATCCTTCCGATCATCAAGAAAAACGAAAAAACTGCCGGCTGAAAAAATACCT